>Ga0074046_10001201_pt1 | contig 23901 bp, 20 predicted proteins | sample BogForMeECP23OM3_FD_94441 | JGI IMG/M metagenome (GOLD analysis project Ga0074046, IMG submission 94441) | Bog forest soil microbial communities from Calvert Island, British Columbia, Canada - Bog Forest MetaG ECP23OM3 | ecosystem: Environmental > Terrestrial > Soil > Wetlands ...
AAGGCCACCCGGCAACTTGGGCGGCCTTTTCTTTCAAGGGAGAATAGTTCCAACGGAGGTTTAATCCATCAGAACTTTCTGCGGGAATCTTATGAGCCTTAAAAGCACAGTGTCAAGCAAAATCTATGACTTAAATAGTCTTATTTTCAATGACTTACACAATGCGTCCACAAGTCGTCAAACGGCTCCGAAATCGGGGAAAATGCCCTCTTTTCGACGCTAACGACATTCGATTGAGTGACTTAGCGCTCCCGCGGCGACCGCCGGGGCTGCTCCTCCAGGTGCAGAGAGATGAATTCCATCGCCTCCGGGCGATCAAACACAGAGTCAGGAAAAAACCGTTTCACGATCACTCGCACGCCGCCAAATGCGATTCCTGCTACCAGCGACAAGCCGACCACAATTCCGCAGAGAACAATCGCGTTGAACAGAAAGTTCGCCATGTTGTCTTTCTTGCTCGCATAGGTGTTCTCGTTCCAGGTGACATCGGCTTCATAACTGATCGACGACATCAGCGATCTCGCCTCACTTTTGGAAAGCGGACCCGCCGCGATCACGATGATCGGCCCGGTGCGCGCGTCGAAGAACGGGCCCACCTCGACGATGGACGCAACTCCCGGCTGCTGCTGCGCCGCTTGATGCGACGCGTCAATCTGGCGCTGCCGTTCCGCGGCAATCTGCGGCGTTGGATATTCAATGAGCATCAGCGTTGCGTTGCCCACCGTCGCCGCATATCTGCCCATCACGACTTCCGCCCCAGCCTTGAAGTCCACCAGTGAAACCGGCAGTGGCGACCCCACCCGATCGAGCGTGACCGGACCCAGAATGTACTTCGTGGTATTGGCCTGGAGAGCCCGCTTCGGAAGATAGCCTGGCAGCGAAGGGGGGTTGCCCTTGTTCCCTTCACTCTGCGGCAGCAGCCCGGCCAGTACCCGCAGTTGCGACGCCGACATCACGCTCATCTTGTCAAACACCGCATCCACCAGCACGTTTCCCTGATAGAACAGCACGCGATTATTCAGGAAAGCCGCTCGTCCTCCAATATTCTCTTCCCCCATCTCGGCCGAGTAGTAGAAGGTGAAAGCCCCGTAAGCGCCGCTGGCATCGGCAAACACTGCGGCTTTAACCACCAGATTGCGGCCATCGTCGCGAGTGTAGGCCGCTTTCTCCAAACGCTGGAACCCGTACTCCTTCAGCACGGGCGCGTTCGCCGCATCCGCGACCGCGGGATCGTCGCTCCTGGCGACAGCGCCCTTTACCTGCCAGCCGGCAAATTCGGTGGGCAGGACCGGCGCAGGCGGCTCAGCCGCGAAGGCCGCAGCGCAAAGAAGAAATATGAATACAACGGAGAGTAATCGCGAGAATTTCATTCGAAAAAAGGCGCACCCCTGCTACCAGTTTAGACTACCGGCAGGCCACGAAAGTTTCCACCGGGCCGGTTGAGCTCGTGGAGCAACGGGCGTCCTCGCCCGTCCGCGTTGAAGCGGCCCGCGTAGGGACAGCCACCCTCGGCTGTCCAGCCGAGCGCAGTTCGCCAGGTGCCTGATCGTGGTTGTAACGCCGGCAAGAAAGGAAGCAGCAGTCTCGAGAATCTACTTTTTCAGCAGGCTGGTATGACTGGCAACGCACAGCCACTTGCCGTCCTGAAAAACCCAGGTATCGGTAAAGCGCCCGAAATGCTCGTACGGCTTGGCGCCGTAAGTGCCTTTCGTATGATAGTTGCCCGTCACCACCGCGGTGGTGGAGTACATCTCGACCTTCACTTCATCGATACTCATGATTTTGGGTTGGAACTTGGGGTCCGCAAAATCCGCCAGAAACTTCCCTCGATCGCTGACTTCTCCATCCCATTCCGTATTGGTGAACTTGTCGCCGATCATGTTTGCGACGGCAGCGGAATCACGGACGACCTGAGCCTGGTTCCACATCCGCTCCAGCGCCACCAGTTTGGCAGCTTCCGCTTTGGCAGTTTCCGTGTAGGAGACCGCTTTGGGAGTTTGGGCGAACGCGCACAGTGTAACCACCAGACAGCAGGCCGCCGCCTTCGTGATGGTTCTTCCGCTCCGCTTCCCTGCCTGCTTGAACATAGACTGCGTCACGATAGCGCGCGGCGCTCGCCTTTGCCATCGAAAATACCGTCAGAACATTACCAATGTCACGCGGCAATAAATGCCGCCCAGTTCCCTGCCGCGGTGCCGCATGGTGAGAAAGAATTAACCTACCCGTAGAAAAAGGCCGGCGGAAGCCGGCCCTTCTCTGCAGGTTCAGATGGCTCGTAACTTTAGCGCTCACCGAACAGGTCAGACATGGTGTGAGTGGTAGCATCGCAGGCATGGTTCAGGCAGGGTAGCTTGAATCCACCTTCGATCGTCCTCAGCAGGGAGAAGTGAGTGTAGAAGACATTACTCTGCAGTTTGCGGAAGCCATAGTTGGTGTCTACGATGGCTGCGACCTGGTTGATGGTAGGAACCACACTGTAGTCATCTTCGTCCCAGATGGCAATGATCGCGTTGTGGCCCTTTTTCCAAGCCGGGGAGGCGTGGATCGCGCTCACGATCCTCTGTAGCGCTTGGTCGCCCAGCGCCATCAATGCCGGATTCAAGCCAACTTGGGTACCGTTGTCGTTAGGATCGTATTGGCAGAATTGGGTGCCATTGCCGCGACCGTGCTGGTCGTTGCACTGGTTGGGCGCAATGAAAGAGTAATCTGGCACTTTGCCGCTTGCGAGATCCCCATAGAGACCCTTGGCGCCATCGAATCCGACCACATTAGCCAAGCTGTTTTTCCGGTTGGCACCTTCTTGGGTGGATTGGAAATACACGAACGGATTGTGCTTAACCGCGTAAAGCTGCACGATCTCCCCGGAACTGAAGGTAGGAGGCTGCGCCGGCCAGAGAGAGTTCAATAGAGTGAAGTCAGTGAGGTTCGAAAAATTGCCGTCGCTGTAATTGATGTTGTCGGCGCCGCCGGGCGGGAGGCTTTCCTGGTAAGACTTCCAGGTCTTTCCGGCTGCGATGAGTTGATCCGCGATGCTAATACCCAGGATATTGGGATCAGCGGCATACGATTTGGTACCGTCGATGTTGATCACTCCGGGAGGTCCGGAAGTCTCGTTGCTGTAGTCGATGGCCGGTGTAGCCGCATCGATTCCGCTGCCAAAGATTGGGCAAATGGGATTGCCATCCGATTCAAAATTGGTAACGCCCGTGGCCAGGTTCGGCGAGCAGTTCGCGTTGTGCCAGTTCCGGCGGATTGTCATCCAGAACTCCGAAGTTCGATCCGGCATTGGTCTCCAGATAATTCGTAAGGCTGGGATGCGCAACCGCGAAATAGTTGGTGGCAAGATTCGCGGCGTTAGCGTACTGCGTGGTGAAGGGCGCGGCTGGATTATTCAGAACCTGGGAAAAACCATGATTCTCCATCATGATGACCCAGACGTGGTCGAGTGGGGGCACACCCTTGGGCACCGGGCCTTCCTGGGCAAACGCAATGCTTGTGGCAAGGGCCAACACGCCCGTAAGTAACGCTTTTCTTTTCATGAAGCGATCTCCTGAAGCTTAGATTTTGTTCTGGAGTCACCGCGACCCGCGGCAACAAATGCGCCGTAAGCTAGCAGGCGTTTGTTAGCGCTAGGTGAAGAGAAGGCTAAGATTTTGTGAATGAAACTGAGGCGTGCCGGAAATTGATAAGGTTTGTCGCAGAGACCACCGCGGCCCGGCGTGGCTTCACTGCCCTTCGGGTTTGTCGATCTTGCTCGCCACTTTCACGCCGCTCAAACCGCTGGCGTACCTGGAGACGCCTCGATAGAGCGACTCCGCGATGCGCTGCCGGTGCTCTGAAGTTTCCAGTTTTCGCTCGTCGGTGGGATTCGATACGAACGAAATCTCGGCCAGGATCGATGGCATGTTTGCCCCGATCAGTACGATAAACGGCGCTTTCTTGATCCCGCGATTGCGGATGCCGGCGTTGCGCAGGGCCAGTCCTCCGTAGAGCGATTCCTGCACGTCGCCCGCAAATTCGCGCGATTCGTCGATTTTGTCCTTTAGCGCGATCTTCTTCACCAGATCCTGCAATTCGTGAATCGATTTCTCCGATACCGCGTTCTCGCGCGCGGCCACTTCCAGCGCTTCCGGCGAAGAGGTGAAATTCAGGTAGTAAGTCTCGACCCCGCGCGCATCGGAATCGTGGCTGGAGTTGGCGTGGATCGAAATGAACAAATCCGCCCGTTCCCGGTTAGCGATAGCGGTGCGGGTTTCCAGCGGAATGAAGGTGTCATCCTGGCGCGTATAAATCACTTCCGCGCCCAGACGCGATTCCAGCAACCGCCCAAGCCGCTTGGCCACGTCGAGCACCACGTCCTTTTCCAGCAGGCCGTTCGGACCAATGGTGCCAGTGTCATGCCCGCCGTGGCCGGCATCAATGACGATCTTGCCAATCTTCAGCCCCAGGGCGCGAATCAGGGACCGGTCGCCGGCCGCAGTGGGACGCGCTTCCCGGGTTTCCGGATGAAGATCCGCCGTGTCGGGAGCGGCACCCGCCGAGCGAGACTTTTTTCGGCGCAAAGAAGCAGCCGAAGAAGGGGAAGACGCGGAGGATGACGCCGTGTCCGATTTCCCCGGCGTCGCTTCATCCGCGTCTGAGACGCTGGCGCCCTCGCGTGGCATCGCTTCTGGGCGTAGTTTTTCGTGCTCCAGCGTGGCCACCGTCGACGGCACTCTGTCGTCTGCCTCGACGATCGTCTTCGGGATCCTGCGCTTCGACCCTTTCACCGCAACCGTGGTCTTGATCACTCCGATGCCGTTTGCCGGCTTCGTGGAGTCGGGAGGCTTGGAATCCGCGCTCGCCTCTTCGGCGGCAATGTCCGTTTCGACAGGCCCCGGTTTCGCAAAGCTAATCGCATCCTTGTCGGATTCCGGCTGTGCTTTGCGCCCCGCTGATTTCGACTCTCCGTTCGGCGACGGCGCCGGTTCGCTGGAGTCGTCGTCCGCTTCCGAGGAAGCCGTCGTGGCTGTCTCTGCCTTAGCCATCACCGTCGCCCGGTTCACTTTCCCGTGGCTATCCTTCCCATGAATATCCTTGCCGTGAACATCAATGATGAGCCGGTACGGGTCGGGCAGCAGGAAGGCATCGTAGCTAGCCAGGTCGTCCACTTCCAGCACAATCCGCGTGCGCCCCGGCTGAAATTCGGCAACTCGAATCTTCTTCAGGAAGCCATCGTCCACGTCGAAAGTCTTGCCTACCAGGGTCGAAGCGAGTTTCGTATCGCGCAAGTCGAAGAAAATGCGATCTGGATTCGAGATGCGTTCGGAACCGAACTTCACTTCCTGCTCGACGTCAATGGCGACCCGCGTGTAGTCGGGCGTGGACCAGTGGCGAACTCCGGTAACACGCGGCAAAGCGCTGCGGCGGGCGCTCGCCGACTTTGCCGATTCAGTGCCCGCCTCGGCTGCGTCGTCCGCGCTGGCGCTGGCATTAGAAGACCGCTGCTGGCGCGCCGCATTCTGCGCCGTGCGTTCCATCTCGTCGGCTTCGGCATCGATTTCCTTCACCGCCGAGCGGGCATCCTCAGCCAGGCGGTTGCGCGGATAGCGATGCAGGAAATCTTCGAAGGTGCTGCGTGCTTCTTCGGGATCGTTGAGATCGTCCTTGTAGATCTCTCCAATGGTAAACAGGGCATCGAAGCGGTATTTGCTGCCCGGATATTCCTTGCGCAGAAAGCGGTACTGCTCGACTGCGCCGCGCAGGATTTTGTTGTCGTCAAAGCGCCGCCCCATCTCCACCATGAGTTCCGCGGTCGCCACCACGCTCGGGTCCGCCTTCGACGAGGCTGGAGATCCGAAGTAAACCCGGCGGTACGAGTCGATCACCCGCTGGTATTCGTGGCGAGTGCGCTCCCCAACCGGACGCCCATTGAGAGCCTCGCGCATCCGTTCCGCCTTGGTGAATTCCTGGCGAGCCCAGACATCGTTGTGGTGGACGCGAGCCGATGCGGAAGCGAGTGACAGCAGCGCGAGCAACAGCGTTGCGCCAAGACGAAAGACGTGGCCGCCTCGGATTAGGGTCGCAGAAGCCTGGGTCTTCAATTAATCCAACCTGTCATCCTGAGCGAAGCGAAGGACCTACGTATTTGCTCGGGGCCCCGGAATGCACAAGACCTTCGCTTTGCTCAGGATGACCATTCAAACTTACTCGACGCTCCCGCTACCACACCAGATGCACTTTATTCCGTGTTGCTGATGTGCAGCACGCCCCGAGCATCGCGCTCCACGTGAACCGGATCATGCGCCGGGCTGCCGAAAAAGTACGACCCCGGTTCGCCGCCACTGTTGTACAGGTTCGTAATCCGGCGAACATAGTTCTGCGTTTCCCGGAAATGCGGGACGCCCGCACTGCGCGACACCGCTCCCGTGCCCGCGTTATAGGCTGCCAGACTCAGGGAAACATTGCCGCGGTAGTTATCCAATAGTGCCCTTAGATGTCTAACCCCGGCATCCACGTTTTGTTGCGGGTCAAAAGGATTGGAAACATTAAGCGAACGCGCCGTCGATGGCATCAACTGCATCAGTCCCATGGCGCCTTTGCGCGAAACCGCGTTGGGATTGAAATTCGATTCCACCTTGACCACCGAGCGCACCAGGCTCGGATCCACATTGTGCCGGGCGGCAGCCTGCGTAATCGCCGCGTCGATATCCTCCTGGGAAAAAGCGCGGTTCAGAACCTGGTGACTCTGCGCCTTGCCGTCGAGGTAGGTGTTGACTTCCGAAGCCGCCGAACGCGCCGCCCTCATCACCGCCCCGCTGGTCGGGACCGGCTTAAAACGATGCTCGCTCGAACTCCAGTAAACTAGCGATGATCGGGCGGGCGCAGGAGCTTCCGCCTTCGATCCTGGGGCGGTCCCCTCGCCGTTAACATAGATTTTGCGGCCGGATTCGTCGGTCGTGGGAGTAATCGCTCCCGATTCGGCGCGCACCGGTATTGTCGAAAATAACGTGGAAAGAAAGGAGATCGCGGTTAAGCTAGCCATCAGCGCGACTTGCAGGCGTTTTCGCATATCGGGTATAGATCGACCAAATTAAGGATCGGTCAAAATAATGAAGACCGGCCAAAAGGCACACTTACTCCAGGGCCAACCCTACCCGGCAGCCTGCCGAAGAATCCCAGAACCAGAGTAAGCCGATTATAGGGTGCGCCGGAGACCGGGGCAATCTATCCGAAGGGCGTAGAACCTTTGGAGTAATTCTGCGTAAGTGACTGAAAATGCTTGATCTTGAAGGTTACTCGGTCGCTGTCGAACCGCCCTCCCCTGTGTTTCCCCTGTGTACCCGGTGCTCCCTGTGGTTAATAGCGTGCCTCCCGCTCCTTCACAGGCCCCGGCAATCTACAATGGCGTATCCATGAACGCCCAAGCCCTTCGCAAACTCTTCGACCAGGTCAAGAAGAAGCGCCTCTCGCCCGACGAAGCCGTCGAGCACCTCCGCCACCTGCCCTTTGAGGACCTCGGATTTGCCAAACTCGACCACCACCGCGCCCTCCGCCAGGGCATGCCTGAGGTCATTCTTGCCCAGGGCAAAACGCCCCGCCAGGTAGCGGACATTTTCACCCGCCTCGCCGCTCACGACGGCAACGTGCTGGCGACGCGTGCCACCGCAGAACAATACGCGGCCGTCGCCGCCAAGGTGCCCCGCGCCGAGTATCGTCCCCTGCCCCGAGCCATCGTGCTCAAGCGCGATCGCAAGAAATATGGCAAGGGAGTAATCGTGGTCGTGTCGGCGGGTACCAGCGACATCCCGGTAGCCGAAGAAGCAGTGGTTACCGCCGAACTAATGGGGAACAACGTTCAGCACATCTATGACGTCGGAGTCGCCGGTATTCACCGCCTGCTGGCGCATCGCGCAGCCCTAGCCAAAGCCCGTGTGATCGTCGTCTGCGCCGGAATGGAAGGCGCCCTCCCGAGCGTAGTCGGCGGCCTGGTCGGAGTCCCGGTGATCGCCGTCCCCACCAGCGTTGGTTACGGCGCAGCCTTCGAGGGCCTAGCCGCTTTGCTCGGAATGATGAACTCCTGCGCATCGAACGTCAGCGTAGTAAACATCGATAACGGATTCGGCGCCGGTTACGTAGCCTCCCTCATCAACCGCCGCTGACATACTCCAACAAAATAAGCTGTCATCCTGAGCGAAGTGGCTGCTTCGCGAAGCGAAGCAGCCGTGCAGTCGAAGGCCCCCTACGCTCCCAACACTTCCCGTCGCGACCCGTGTAGAGCGGACACTCCTGTCCGCTGCCTTTGAAGTTGACTTTGATTTTGGTTTTGACTTTGACTTTTTCAGTCCGAGAACGTGCCCATGGGTGCTCCATCCTTGCGCGTTTGTTGCGCAAGGGTGGGATTCCACGGTGCCGTCCCATTTGGGATTCTGATTCTGTGGCAAAGTAGTACGCAATGCTGACCTCGAAAGACCCACGCCTAGCCGGCCGTGTCGCGTTCACCCACTCCAATTTCGTCTCCTACACGCTCGCGCGTTTCTTCATTGTCGTCGCGCTCGAGATGCAGTCCGTGGCCGTGGGATGGCAGGTGTACGAAATCACCAGGCGCCCGCTCGATCTGGGATACGTCGGCTTGGCCCAGTTTGCACCCGGCTTCGTGCTCTTTCTCTTCGCCGGACACGCCGCCGATCTCTTCGACCGCCGCAAACTTCTGATGTGGTGTTATGGCGGGTTCGCCCTGTGTTCAGCGCTTCTGCTCGCGATCAGCTGGCGCGCCCCGCAATCGGTGCACTCGATCTATGTAGTCCTGGTGCTGCTCGGAATCTTTCGCTGCTTCAACTGGCCGGCCAGCCGCGCCCTGCTGCCGCAACTCGTTCCCGAGGAACATTTCGCGAACGCAGTCGCCTGGAATGCCAGCACCTTTCAGATCGCAACTATCGCCGGCCCAGCCATCGGAGGACTCGCCTACGCCCTTTTCCGCGGCCCCGAGGGCGTCTATGCCGTTGCCGTTATTGTGTCCATTCTCTCCACCATCTTCACCGTGCGAATTCACCCCCTGCCCGCGTCGTCAGAAAAAGATCTCGCCGAGAGGGTGGCCGAGAAAGAGCCCGTGAGCCTGCGCACTGTGCTCGCGGGTTTTCGTTTTATCTGGGAGAAGAAGCTGATCCTGGGTTCGATCTCGCTCGACATGTTCGCCGTCCTGCTGGGCGGGGCGGTGGCATTACTCCCCGTGTACGCCCGAACCATTCTGCACACCGGTCCCTGGGGACTCGGCATGCTGCGCAGCGCTCCCGGCGTGGGTGCCGCGCTAACGGCGATCGTGGTGGCTCACCGCCCAATTCACCGCCGCGCGGGACTGACGATGCTGCTGTCCGTGGCCGCCTTCGGCGGCTTCACCATCGTTTTCGGAATCTCGACCAGCCTGATGCTCTCGCTGCTAGCGCTATTCCTGATCGGCGCCAGCGACATGGTGAGCGTGATCATCCGGGCAACCCTGGTGCAGGTTGCGACTCCCGACGAGATGCGTGGCCGTGTCAACGCCGTAGACATGCTCTTCATTGGAGTGTCCAACGAGTTGGGCGAGTTCGAATCCGGACTGACCGCGCAATGGTTCGGCACCGTCCCCGCCGTGGTCCTCGGAGGAGTCGGAACCCTGCTGGTGATCGCCAGTTGGGCGTGGCTCTTCCCCGAATTGCGCCAAGCCGACCAGCTAACCGTGGCCGAGTTGGTGCCCAAATAAAACAGGTCGTGTAGAGCGGACACTCCTGTCCGCTGCCTTTGACGTTGATTTCTTCGAACCAAAACGTGCCAGCGGGTGCCATCCTTGCGCGTTCTGTGCGCAAGGGTGGGATTCCACGGCACCGTCCCCTTAGGATTCTGCCCCGTCACATAGGGCTGGCCACCTAGACCGCCCAGCGGAGCAAACCAACCGAGCGGTCGCCGGTCCGCCGTCGTCTACTGCTACAATTTCCAGTTCGCCATCCTCCCCAGAACGCGGCAGTCCGCGTATCAACAACGAGGTGTCTCATGCCGGAAACCATGCAGCTTTCGAATCCCACGCCCCTCACCACTCTCACGGAAGACGAAATTATGTTCCGCGACAACGTGCGCCAATTCGCCGACGACAAGATTCGTCCGCTGGCGAAAGAGATGGACGAAAAGGCGGTGTTCGATCACGGCCTGATCGATCAGTTCTTTCAGTTAGGCCTGATGGGAATCGAAATTCCGGAGCAGTACGGCGGCGCTGGCGGCAAGTTCTTTGAAGCGATCATAGCCGTGGAAGAATGTTCCCGGGCCGACGCGTCCGCCGGCGTAATCGTGGATGTGCAGAACACGCTGGTGGCGAATGCAATTCTGCGCTGGGCCAATGAAGACCAGAAGAAGCGCTACCTGCCGAAACTGACCGCGGATACGGTAGGCGCGTATGCCTTGAGCGAAGCGGGATCGGGATCGGATGCATTTGCCCTGCAAACCAAGGCTGAACTCAAAGGCACCGACTTCATTCTCAACGGACGCAAGCTCTGGATCACCAACAGCAAAGAGGCTGGCCTGTTCATCCTGTTTGCCACCGTGGACGCGTCCAAGGGATACAAGGGGATCACAGCGTTTCTGATCGAGAAGGATTTTCCCGGATTTACCGTCGGCAAAAAAGAGGACAAGCTCGGGATTCGGTCCTCGTCCACCTGCGAACTGATTCTCGAGGACTGCCGCGTGCCCCGGGAGAACGTGCTCGGCGAGGTTGGCAAGGGATACAAAATCGCGATCGAAACCCTGAACGAAGGCCGCATAGGAATCGGCGCGCAGATGCTGGGCGTGGCCCGTGGCGCCTGGGAATGCGCCGCCAAGTATGCCCAGGAGCGCACGCAATTCGGCAAGCCCATTGCGGAATTTCAGGGCATCCAGTTCCAGATCGCGCAGATGGCCACCGAGATCGAGGCGGCGCGGCTCATGGTTTACAATGCCGCCCGCATGAAAGATGCCGGCGTAAATTTCGTGAAAGAAGCCGCCATGACCAAGCTCTTCACCTCGCAGGTAGCCGAGCGCGTAACCTCGCTGGCCATCGAAATCTACGGTGGCTACGGCTTTACCAAAGATTATCCCGTAGAAAAATATTGGCGCGATGCCAAGATCGGAAAAATCTACGAAGGCACGTCAAATATGCAGTTGGCAACGATCGCCAAGCTGGTGATGTCCAAGTAAGGTCAGAAGTTAGAAGTAAGATTGCAGAAGTGAAAAAACGCAGCCGTTGGTTTTTACTTCTGCAATCTGACCTCTGACTTCTGCAATTCCCGGTACTGGCTGCGGAAATACAGCAGCGGCTCTCCATCCCGAACCACAACCTCTTCCACTTCCGCGATGAAAATGGTGTGGTCCCCTGCGGTTTGCGTCGAGTGTAGCCGGCACTCGAGGTACGCCAGTGCTCCTTGCAGCACCGGCGTGCCCTGCGCGGTGCGATCGAAGCGCGCCCCCGCCGCTTCTGGATGCTGATGAGTCTCCGCCGAGCGCGCGTAATATTCCGAGATGGCTTGTTGATCGTTGCGCAGCACGTTCACTCCAAACCGCTTCCGGGCGTGTAGATGAGCGTGCGTACGCGCCCGCTGGTCCACACAAACCAGCACCAGTACCGGGTCGAGTGAGACCGCGGTGAAAGCATTCGCCGTCATGCCGTGGACCTCGCCCTCCTGGTCCACGGTGATCACCGTGACCCCGGTTGCGAAGCATCCCATGGCCTTGCGAAAATCGCTCGCGCTAACCCTCATGCGGAAACCATTGGCCCGTTTTTCCCAATCGCCATTCGTATCAGGACATGCCTTTGTATCAGGGTATGCCTTCAGGCATACCGTCAGTGCTCTGCTACCAGAGCGCCTTTAGGCGCTGGCTGTGGGCTGGAGTTTTGACCACAGGCGACTCGCCGTGCTCTGAAAGGTCGCTCTGCATCATTTCGCAGCAGCTTTACTCTTCTGTTTCGCAGCAGCTTTGCCCAGCAGTGCCAGCAGAGGCTGCGCCGATGCCGGTGCCCCTACTTTTCCCTCCTGCAGAATCTCCTTGGCGCTCAATTCTTTCCCATACAGGTCTTTATTCGCTCCATTATCGGATCGCATGGTAGAACCCTCCAGCGACAATCCTGCGAACAGCCCCTTGGACCTGGAATACGACAGGATCTCCGCTTTCATGACGATATCGGTTTCCGCGGATGCGGCGCGTCCCACCGGCCCGGCCGCGACCGATGCGTCCCCTCCCAGCTTCACCTTGCTCGACATCACCGATTTTGCCCCTTGCTCATTCATCACCAGCAGCACGAAGTCGGTGGCCTGCGCTCCAATCTGGAAACCGATACTTCCGCCCTCGAGCGCATACATCGCCGGTGGGCTCCACGGTCCCGAAAAATCCTGCCCCTTGCGGCACGTGATCAGCCCCCGTCCGTAGCTGCCGCCGACACCAAACGCCGCCTTCTTTACCGACGGATAGATCACGACACACTCCGCTTTGTCCAGCAGATCCTTGGGAATCCCGTCCGGCATGCCAAGGATTTCCTTCATCACCGTCCCGGCTTCAGTGATGCGCTCGTTTTCCTTCCTCTGCCCCATAACCGGCAGTACGCAAGCCAACATCACGACCACCATCAACACTTTGCTAGCCATAAACTTGTTCCTCATAAAACGCTCCTTTGATCGATGACAAACAACAAATAGAAGATAGACGACCGACGGCCTACTTTCCGCCCGCCTGCGGAGCCGCCATATCTTGCGGGAAGCTTTTCAGCGCCACCTGGCGCGAGCGTGACGAAGTCTTCTTCGTTTCGTCGGTCGTGTTCTCGATGAGAGTTCCCTTCAGCACATAATATGCTTCGTCGCTCCGGCTCTTGCCTTCGCCGCGCTCGATCGTCCCATGAAATTCGAACCACACACCGTGCACCGTCTCGGTGGTAAACGCAAGTTGATTGCCATCAAGTTTGCCCGACTTGAAGAAGTGATCCAGAAAAACCCCGCGATCGCTTTCCGAATCGCCGTAGCGCGAAATAAAACCGGTGACTCGACCCTGGTCCTCGACCGTAACCTGTACAAACTCCCCGTCACGCAAAAAACTGTACATCCCCGAGTAATCCGCCGCCGGTGTCTGGGCGCCCGCAAGCATCACGGCAAGAAAAACGACACATACAGCTTGCAGCGCGTGGAAGCGGGTGCTGTCGATCACCATGTTCACCTCGGAACTCTCAGTATAGTGGCAATCATTATTGGCACAAATCCACGCTGTCATCCCGAGCGAAGCGAAGGACCTATGTATTGGACAGAGCGATGCGTAGGTCTTTCGCTTCCCTCGAGATGTCCCCTATACCTATGGGCGAATTTGCGAGAGATAGCGCTAGCCCGCCACCGCGTCTTCCAGCCTGCACTCTTTCGCCGCCTTATCGAATCTCAACCCCATGAATACCGGCGCTCGCAGCTTCATCCCGCCCTCCGCGGTTTCGTGCGTCCACTCCGCAAACTTGATTTCGGCGACCAGTTCCGGGCGCACGAAGTGAACCTTCCGCAATCCGTCAATCTCATCATGAAACGGATCCCGTTTCGTCTTGAGCGCTTGCAGGCCATCAAAGATTTCTTTGAGCGCCTTCTGATCGAAGCCGGTGCCAACCTGGCCGACGTGGATGAGGCGTCCCTCCTGGTCATACAAGCCGAGCACCAGCGCCCCGAAATATTCGCGGCTTCCCTCCGGATCGGTGTAGCCTCCAATAACGCACTCCTGGCGCTGCGTGATTTTGATCTTAAGCCAGTTAGTCGACCGATTTTCTTCGTAAACGCTGCTGCGCTTCTTGGCGACGATGCCTTCCAGTTCGCGCTTTTTAGCTGCCGCGAACAGATCAAGGCCCTTCTCGCCATAGTGGTCGGAATATTGAATAACCGCGCCAGCCACAATTTTTTCTTGCAGCATCCGCTTGCGTTGTTCGAGTGCCACGCGGCGCAAGTCAAATCCATCGAGATAAAGCAGATCGAAAGCGTAATAGATGACCGGCACCCCTTCGCGCCGTTGCAGTCGCCGCTGGCCGGGATGGAATCCGGTGCGCTGCTGCATCAGGCTGAACGATGGGCGCCCCTTGTCATCGAGCGCCACGATCTCGCCGTCAAGGATGGCGCGCTCAGCTTTGACGAACTGCGGCAGGCTTTGCAGTTCGGGAAACTGAGCACTGAGATCATTCTGGTTGCGCGACACCAGACGCACCCGGCCTCCTTCAAAGAAAGCAACGGCGCGGTAACCGTCCCATTTGATTTCAAACAGCCAGCCCGGATCGTTGAAGGCCTTGGCGGCGGAGGTTGCCAGCATAGGGTGTATAACCGTGGGCATGGGCCCCTGCTCCGCGCCGGGGAAAGCTTTAACCGCAGAGGACGCAGAGGTCGCAGAGGATTTATTGCTTCTTGATTTGGATGTCGCGTCCTTGAACGAAATATCGGAAGCGTCCGCGTGAGCAGGACTTCGCGCAGCCCGTTTTTGGTTCTTGCCATGGCCTCTCTCCCCGTCCTCAGCGTTCTCCGCGGTTAATGCTTTTCGCTTCGAGTCGGCGCGCGCGATGGCATCCGCCAGCCATACCGCCTTCACCTTCCCCCGCGATGCCGGACGGCTGCTTTTCCATTCCGCCGAGCCTTTATCGCCGGTGATCTGCGCCATGGTACGACCGGTGAGAATGGAGGTGTCGTACACATCGATGTCGAATCCCGCAAACACGTGATCGTCTTTTTTCTTAATCAGCAACCACTCATTCCCTTTGCTTCCCGCCCGGCCCTTGATGTGCACCAGCGCGAAATCGCCGTTGAGCCGCTTCCCTTTCAGGCGAAACTTGAGATCGCCTTTCGCCAGCATGGCGGCAGCTTCTTTTTCTGTGCCCGGAACATATTCGCCTTTGATCGTCACCGGCGATAGCGGTTCCCAGGTGCCCTCGTCCCAAACCATCACCGTGCCGCCGCCGTAATTTCCTTCAGGGATGGTGCCTTCAAAATCGTAGTACGACACCGGATGATCTTCGACCTGCATGGCCAGCCGCTTGTCGGCGGGGTCAAGCGAAGGGCCTTTGGGGACTGCCCACGACCTCAGCACGCCTTCCATCTCCAGTCGAAAATCGTAGTGCAGACGCGTAGCGTCATGGCGCTGAACCACAAAACGGTGTCGCGATTGTTTTTCGAGCTTAGGCGGAGGCTCGGGCGTTTCCTCAAACCGCCGTTTTCTTTTGTATTCATCCAGCGACATGGCGCCTATTGTAATTCCGAAAGGCTCGCGTAGGGACAGCCGCCCTCGGCTGTCCAGCGGGGCAAAGCCCCGCAAGTGGCCTCGGCTTAAGATGGTACCCTCGCACAAGCGTCATCCGTCGGAATGTTAACTTGAAGCCGTATACTGTCCGGTTCTGAGGAGTAATGGATGAATCACCTGCCGCGATCCAGAAGTCTGTCCGCTGTTTTTATTCTTATTTTGCTAACCACTTCCCTTCTGCAAGCCCAAGCCCCCGTGCCTCTCTCCCCCGCGCTGCGTAAGAAAGTCGACGCCATCGTCCGCCAGGCCCTGACCACAACCGGCGTTCCGAGCGCCTCGATCGCCATCGTCCAAAGCGGAGCGATCGCCTATCTTCAAGCCTATGGCAACGGCCGCATCGAGCCACAAGCGCCCGCGCTGCCGTCCATGCGCTACAGCATCGGTTCCATCAGCAAGCAGTTTACGGCGGCCGCAGTGCTGCTACTCGCGGAACAGGGCAAGTTGTCGCTCGACGATCCGGTATCGCGATTCGTGCCCAACCTCACCCGCGGCAACGAGGTCACGATTCACGAATTGCTCTCGCATACCTCCGGCTATCAGGACTACTGGCCGCAAGACTACGTTCCACCCTTCATGCTCCAGCCCATCACAGCGGACAAACTTCTCGATCACTGGGCGCGCAAGCCGCTCGATTTCGATCCCGGAACCGAGTGGCAATACAGCAACACCAATTTCGTGATTGCGGGATTGATTGTTGAGAAGGCGAGCGGCGAGCCTCTGCTGCAATTTCTCAGCGAACACATCTTCACGCCGCTGGGCATGAAGAGCGTCATCAACATCGACCAGAACCGGCTCACCGATACCGACGCGACCGGCTACCTGCGCTATGCGATAGGACCACTGCGACCGGCTCCGAAAGAAGGAAAGGGCTGGTTGTTTGCTGCGGGCGAACTGGCCATGCCCGCCGAAGATCTGGCGAAATGGGATATCAGCATGATCAACCAGAGCGTGCTCCGGCCGGCCTCCTACGCCCAGATGGAAAAAGAAGTCGTGCTCAAGAACGGTTTGGGAACGCGCTATGGCTTGGGCGTGGACGTGCGTCAGGAATTGGGACAGCGTGTGATTGAGCACGGCGGCGAAGTCTCCGGTTTTACCGCGCAGAATACGGTTTTTCCTGACGCACGCATGGCGGTGGTCGTGCTCGTCAACGAGGATTCGGTGGGAGCCTCAGGTGACATTGCCCGCCAGATCGCCGCATTACTTTTCCGCGAGGCCGATGCTGGCAAGCAGGAGGATCAGTCCCGCGAAATCTTCGCGGCCTTGCAGCAGGGTAAGATCAATCGCGCTCTGTTCACCGACAATTGCAACAGTTACTTCACCGAACAGGCTCTGAAAGATTTCGCCGGCAGCCTCGGGCCGTTGGGATCGCCGACCGAGTTTACGCAGACCAACAAGCAGGATCGCGGAGGCATGACGTTCCGCTCGTTCGAAGTGCGCATTCCGCAAAAGACGGTCACGGTTTGGGAACGAATCATGCCCGACGGCAAGATCGAGCAGTATCAAGTAGGCGCGAAGTAATTAGAACCGGCCTCATGGTTTGGGAAGGGCACGGCTTCACGCTTGCGGAAAAAACTCAAAATGTGTGCCTTACCGTGGAAGAGCGGCCCTTCAGGGCCGCGTAAAGCGTGCAGAATCAATGCGGCCTTTAGCCCCTGAGGGAGCAGCAGTTTACCTAGATGGCCCGCGAATATCCTGACAATCCGCTGGTAGGCGTTGGCGCGGTGATTGTCGAGGAGAACCGCGTCTTGCTCATTCGCCGCGGACAGCCGCCGTTACTCGGCGAGTGGTCACTGCCCGGCGGCCTCCTCGAATGCGGAGAAACTCTGCGCGAAGCCGTCGTCCGTGAAGCCCGCGAGGAAACCGGATTGCTGGTTGAAACAGATGAAATGCTGGGTGTGTATGAGCGTGTGATCCGAGACGACGCGAAACGGGTGCGGTATCACTATGTGCTGATCGATTTCCTGTGCCGTCCGGTCGGCGGCGATCTCAAAGCGGGGAGCGATGCCGCAGACGTGCGCTGGTTCACGCGCAACGAATTGCCGGCGCTGAATCTCGCTTACGATGCCAATGATGTAGTGCTAAAGGGATTGGCGAGGACATGACAGTCTGCCCACTCGTCCGCTCGTGTGGGGACGGGTGCCTCGCCCGTCCAAGCCGAGCAAAGCTCGGCAGCAGCCTATCGTCATGGCCACGCCGATTTCGCCTTAATCCGCCATCTTGGCCACGTGCACCGGGAACCCGGTCCTGGGCAGCAGCGACGTCAACTCGAACACCTTGAAGCCATCACCAGTAATTTCCGTCTGGCGATAAAGGCCGGGCTCGGTTTCGGCCGTTTCGTGGCGCCCTTCCAGATCATTCAGAAACTTCTGCGCGTCTTTGATGCTGGCTTCCCCGCCCTTGGCACGCGTCACCACGGCCTCGGTGGCATAGGAGCGCACCAGTTTCGGCCAGTACTTTTGCAGCAGCTGAGTGCTCGCGAAAATGTCGGCCCACACAATTTCCCCGTTCACCGCGACCACAACGCCCACCGCATTCCTATCCCGCAATTGGCGGATCACGCTTTCATAGTTGCGCTCCACCGGTTCGGCGACCTTATCCACCTGTTTTTGCACTTCTTTGTTGTCCATCACGCGCGCATACGATGTGGTCGCGTTTACTTCAGGAGCAGCGCCGGCAACCTCCACAGCTTCCGACATGGCGCGCTGCGAACTGCGGACGCTGTCCCACACCTGCTGCTGATCCTTCGCAGCCATCGCCTTGCTGCGCACCACCGGAGAAGCCAGAAGACCGTTCACCACCCCCGGCGCGTTGCTAAATTCATATTTTCCGTTCGCTGGCACCCAGCGTCCAGGCTCGACACAGAAAACGCTCAGGTCCACCGGATCGCTCTCGGCCGGCACGATGCGGTCTTTGCCGATAACGCGGTCCTGCTTCCCGCCCGTAACTATTTCGCCTGCGAGCAGTAACAACGGTCGCTTTGAGTTATTCACCAGGACCAGCCGATTCACTTCCGCGCCGCGTATAGGATGCATAATTGCCGGATCGCCAGGGTGCCGGCGAACCAGGCCCCGTAACTGGCCCTCCTCCACAACCACAACCTCGCCGCTGCGCAAGCCTTCATCCAGGGTGAGAAACTCTGCCGTGTCATACGACCTGCCAGCGACCACGGGAAAGACCGTCAGGTTGCCGCTGCGAATCGGACCGAGCAGCGAGTAGCCAGCGGCTGGCGTTACCTCGCCCGCTTGCAATAAACACGGAACCGCAACCGCCGCCACAACTAACAGAACGACTCCAGCAACCGCGATGCCTAGCCGCATAATCGATCCTCCCCGGCAGTAAGGACACCGCCCGTAAGGACCCAGGCGCGAGTCTTCCAGGAGTGTCTTTCTCTGCTCGCTGACCGAAGAACGTACGATTTGTTCTTCCTTGCGCCGAAAAAATTGCTAGCATCATCTGGACACGCCAAAGTGAAATGCCAAGCCCCGCCCAATCCGGCCCGGAAACAGACTTCGCCACGGCTCTTTATGAGCGCAGCGGGGCTGTGGCTTACAGCGTGAGCGCCGAGCAGTTTGCCGCCATCCTCGATGAAATTCTGCGTAAGTATCTTCTTCTGAATTCCGTCCACGCGTCGGTTGAACAAAAAGCGCAGCAGAAAGCTGACTTTTGCGCGGCGTTGCGCCTGGAAGAACTGGTGTTGGCGCGCGCCTGTGCGGCCGGAAACGAGCGGGCGTGGCAGGACTTCATCAGCCGCTACCGGCAGAAGCTGCACAGCATGGCGCTGCACATTACGCGCGACGGCGTACACGCCGCCGAGTTGGCCGATTCCCTCTTCGCCGATCTGTACGGAGTAAACGCGCGCGATGGAGTCCGCCGCTCCAAGCTCGTGTTCTATACCGGCCGCGGTTCGCTCGAAGGCTGGCTGCGCACCGTAATGGCGCAGGAGTTCATCAATCGCTATCGTAAGCAGAAACACACGGTCAGTCTGGAAGAACAAACAGAAGACGGCGTGCAGTTTGCGGCGGCGGTCCCCGAACCGGCGTGCTCTTCAGACCCACGCCTCGAAGAAGCCACCGATGAAGCGCTGGCCGAACTTTCGTCCGAAGACCGGTTTACGCTGGCGTCTTATTATCTGGATGGGCGGACCCTAGCCGAGATCGCGCGCACCCTGGGGCTGCACGAATCGAGCGTCAGCCGGCGCCTGGATCGGCTCTCCACCGGCCTCCGGAAGCGGATTCTGGCAGGGCTGCGGGCCCGGGGAATGAGCCACGCCCAGGCTACGGAAGCGCTGGAAACCGACGTGCGCGACATCCGGTTGAATTTACGCTCGCGGTTAGCGCAAGATTCGGGGGCGAAAGCGTTCCCTGAGGGAAAGGTTCCGGCGCCAGGCCCTGGCGAAGGGAGCGCGCACTAATAGCCCTGCGGAGGCAGGCAGATTTTCATCCGCAGGTAGGTTTGTATCAGGGTATGCCTTGAGGCATACCGTAACTGCAGGCAGGTTTGTATCAGGGTATGCCTTCAGGCATACCGTAACTGCCGCGTTATGAGGGCGCCTTTAGGCGCTGGTTGTGGCTGCTGGAAGAAGAAAGAAAGATGACGGAAGTCCCCAAAATCGTGCACGACCGCCTGCGGGCTGCGTTGCCGAACCAGGCCGAGGGTCCACATCCTGAGGCGGACCTGCTGACGGCTTTTGCCGAGCAAGCGCTCTCAGCGACCGAGCGCGAGGGCGTACTTGAGCACCTGGCGCGCTGTGGAGACTGCCGCGAGTTGATCGCTCTGGCGCTTCCCGCTATGGACACGGCGCCGGCTCCAACTACGGTTGGAGCGGAGCGGGCGGGAGTGCCCACGCCAAGGAAGCTGAGCTTTGCCTGGCCCAGTCTGCGCTGGGCGGCGCTAGCCGCTGGAGTTGTAGTGGCTGGCGCGGTGCTTCTGCTGCATCCAGGGAAGCTGAACCAGTCGGCTCAGTCTCCGGTAAACTCGCAGGTCGCCACGAATGCGCAGCCCATCCCCGGTCCACAGATCGCATCGCCGCCACCGGCATCCACGCCAATGGACCAATCAGCGATTTCGGCTAAGGCTGACGCAGCCCCACTAAAGTCCGAATTGCGGATGTCCAAGAAACTCAAAGCTGGCGAGGTTGCGACGCCATCGCTTCGCGCGGAGTCCGGAATATTGCTGGCCGAAACTAAGAGTACCGACAACAAGCAGGATTTGAGAGAGGCGGACAAGTTGCCAGCCCCTTCATCGGCCGGAGCCCAGGCGCTCAACTACAACGCGCCCGCCATCCCAAGCTCGAGTGAGGTCGTCGAGGTTACCGCAGAATCCCCAACCGCGCAGGCAGAGGTCTCCTCCGAGGCCGCGCAAACCGGCGCGCGAGCCGTTGAAAAAGCGAAGCCGGCGCCGCAAACCGAAACAAGTCAGTTGCAGAACGCCTACTCGACTACGGTGGCTGAAGCTCCTCTGCAGGGCAGGAGTGTGATGTCGATGGCGAAATTGCCAGCGCCTTCAAGCCCGACTCGGACCCGCAATGTCACCTGGACGATTGCGGCCGGCGTCCTGCAACGCTCACGGGACAGCGGCCAGAGCTGGCAAACGGCATTGCATGCCGATCATCCATTGTTGTGCTACACGCCTAACGACCAGGATGTGTGGACCGGTGGACAGGCGGGTACCCTGTTCCATTCCGCCGACGGCGGCGCAACTTGGCTGCAGGTACAACCTGCCATCAAAGGCCAGCCCCTTACTTCCGACATCACTCACATTGAAGTGCGTGCCGAGGCGGAGGTTGTACTTTCCACCAGCAACAACGAAATCTGGAGCAGCGCCGACAACGGAAAAACCTGGGAGAAGAAGTGACCCGGCTGCTTCTGGCGTTCTGCTTTGCCGCGGTTCTCTCGGCCGCAAGTGCCGTAGGGCAACCCGCGGAACCGCTTCGCCCAGAGTGGTGCCGGCAACTGCCCAGGCCGGAGTACGGCAAGCTCGAGCGCGTTCTGAGCAGCGAACCTTGGTTCGAAATCTACCGTATTCGGCCCGGCGTGTTTGCCATCTACGAACCGAAACAGTTTGAAGAAGTCATCTCGTATCTGATCCTGGGCGAGAAGCATGCCGTGCTCTTCGACACCGGCCTCGGGGTCGGAAGGATCAGTACAGCCGTCGCCGAACTCACGTCCCTGCCGGTTACTGTGATCAATTCGCACACCCACTTCGATCATGTTGGTGGCAACGCCGAATTTCAGGCGATCTGGAATCGAGATCTGCCCTACACCCGCCAGAATATGCGCGGCGAAAGCAATGCATACTTGCGCGATGCGCTTGCCCCCGAGCGTTTGTGCGGTGCGTTGCCGCCGGGAACGAAGGCAGTATCGTATTCGATTCGCCCGTGGAAAAGCACCCATGCTCTGCAGGACCGTGAGCGCGTCGATCTCGGCGGACGGGAACTGGAAGTGATCTTTACCCCTGGACACACGCCGGATTCCCTGGCCCTTCTAGATCGCCGGAACGGACTGCTGTTTACTGGAGACACCTTCTATCCCGGACCGATTTACCTCTTCACTCCGGAGACGAATTTCGCTGCCTACGCCCAATCCGTCGCCAGATTGGCGGCGCTAGCCCCTCAAATCCAGCTGCTTCTGCCCGCACACAACCTGCCGGTTGCCGACCCTTCCTGCTTACGGCGCCTGTCGGATGCTGTGCAGCAAGTACAGAGCGGCAAGGCCAAGGGTCAACTGGTCGAGGGCCACCGGGAATACACGTTTGATGGGTTTTCCCTTTTGCTGGCAGTCAAGCCATCCCCGCCATCCACTCAGTAAGCATTACCTAAGTACATGACCAACGGTACTCAGTTGTAAGCTCTATATTACGAAAGTGCCGTTTACTGTACAGCCGAATGACCCTAGGATAGGCACGTGGTTTGGCAGTTCTGGGGGAGGGCTGCCGGAGACGCCCTGAGCTTCAAAGCTCAGGGCGTTCTTTATTTGCCCGCAATTTCACACCCGTGCAGTTGCAGCTAGAGCTCTCCGCATCGACACCCTGCGCACCACTTCCGGCGCGATGCCGCTCAGCGGAAAGATGCGATCAGCCAGGCTGGCGGCAACCACGCTCCCGGGCATGCCCCAGACCACCGACGACTCCTCATCCTGCACGATGACTTCCCCACCCGCCTCCCGTATGACCGCCGCCCCCTGAGTGCCGTCCGACCCCATGCCGGTTAGCACTATCGCCAGCACATTCGCACCATAGGTATGAGCCACTGAGCGGAATAACACATCCACCGCAGGCCGGCAGGAATTTTCCTGAGGATTACGGTTCAGGCCCAGCAGGAAATCAGTCCCCTTGCGCGTTACCGTCATGTGCTGGTCTCCGGGCGCAATCCAGACCTGACCTCGCTCCAATTTCTGCCCTTCCTTGCCTTCCCGCACTTCGAGCGGGGCCAGGGTATTGAGACGCTCAGCCAGCAGTCGCGTAAACAGCGCCGGCATGTGCTGCACGATCACGATCGGCACAGCCAGATCCGCGGAGAATTGCGGGATCAGTTCAGTGAGCGCGCCCGGTCCACCGGTCGACGTGCCGATGGCGATCACGTCGATCCGTCGCTCGGGACGAACCGAGACCAGGGTAGATGCTGGTCTAGGCAGCGGCCGCGGTGCGTGCTCTGCACATAAAGCCTTGATCTTTTGCAGCAACTCCTTCCGCACCCGCTCCTGCGAGCGTTCCGGAGTCTCTCTGTAGGAGGGTTTGGCGACATAGTCACTCGCGCCCCGCGCCAGCGCATCCAGGGTTGCCGTCGCACCTCGCTCGGTAAGAGCACTGAACATAATCACCGGTAACTTGGCATAGAGTTTGCGGATCTCGACCAGGGCTTCCATTCCATCCATCCCTGGCATGTCAATGTCGAGCGTGACCACATCCGGCTTGATTTCTGCGATCCGGGCCAGCGCCTGTCTGCCATTTCCCGCCACGCCGGCGACGACGATCTCCGCATCGGATGCCAGCAGATCGCTGAGCACCTTTCGAAAAACCACCGAATCATCGACAATTAGTACGCGAACGGGTCGCATGTCTCCTATCCTGAAGCGCCGCCGGTCTTAAGGGCTCCCGCGGCACGGATGTTGCTCGTCTCGACCAGAGACTCTTTGGATCATGTCGCAGGAACCATTCGTCGCGAATATCCTCTTCATCGGCACGGCCTGCTCCCGCTTGAGCACAGAGGTACCGGGCTGCTCTCGATTTCGGACTTGGCGCTTGAGCTTGTGGTGTAAACCGGGAGGGGCACAGAATTCTTCCCGAAAGGATTCGGGAACTTCGGAAGGGTTATGCCCAGCGAAATCAGCCGAACGGGGACTTACTCAGCCGCTTTATACGGAGTACGAGACATCGTCATTCGCCGCGCTTTGCGCCGTACTTTCGGTCGCGGAGTTGCCGTTCGATTTACTGCCACGTCGCATGGCGACGATGCCGGTGCGCACCATCTCCAATACGCCATAGGGACGCAGCACTTCAATCAATCCATCGATCTTGTCTTCCGCGCCCGTGATTTCCATAGTCAACGATTCGGGAGAGACGTCGACCACACGCGCGCGAAACACGCTGGCGAGTTCCAGCACGTGCGAGCGCGCATCATGGGTGGCC
>Ga0074046_10001202_pt1 | contig 23898 bp, 19 predicted proteins | sample BogForMeECP23OM3_FD_94441 | JGI IMG/M metagenome (GOLD analysis project Ga0074046, IMG submission 94441) | Bog forest soil microbial communities from Calvert Island, British Columbia, Canada - Bog Forest MetaG ECP23OM3 | ecosystem: Environmental > Terrestrial > Soil > Wetlands ...
ATAAACCCGCCGTACCGGAGCCAGCCGCTCCGGAACATGTGGGCGAAGCCCGCTTAACCTGTGGGCAGCACCCCACCCGGCCCCCGTCTGCCCAGGTCAGCCCTAAACGTGAAGACCTCACCCGTGATGAACTGGGGTTTTAGTAATCTCGGGTCATTTTTGTGTGCCCGGTTTGTCCAGGTTTTCGGGCCGTGCTGGATCCGTGCTTGCTCGGCGGTCGGATGTTGAGGCCGGGGCGGCTTGTCTACTTTCGGCCAATTGGTCTAGACCATCAAAATCAGGCCGATTCGGCGATGGTTACCTAGCGTGACAGCCGTGGGCAAGGGTCCCGGCAATCGGGTCCATCCGAGGTACATGTCAGGTATATCTGCCCGCTGACCGGCGAGTACCCAGCCTGCGCAGGAATCAGGGCGGGCAATTTGGACGGCGGGAAGTCAGTGCGAGCGCGGCCACACGCGGGGCCACGTGCCGGGGTGGCATCCGTGGTCCGGCTGTGCCCGTTCGTCCGGCGGGACGGCCCGTGCGGCGCGGGACGGCCGCACGGCATCGGGTGCGCTGCGCTTGCCCAGACCGGGCACAGGACGGCCCTCCGGGCGGGTACCGCTGCGGTCCGGGGCGGGGAGTCCAGCGACCCGACCAGCCTCGCCTAGTGTCCCGGTCCTGAGTTTGCTTATCACCACATGAGTCGCGTTTCGTTTCAGGGCCTGGCTGAGTGGTGACGTGGCCCTCGGCCCGCGGTGTGCTGAGAGGATATGGGTGATAACAGGCTGGAGCCGCTGGTGCTGTCTGATGCCGAGCGGCGGACGCTGCAGGGATGGGCTACGCGCCGGAGGACTGCGCAGGGGCTGGCGTTGCGGGCGCGGATCGTGCTGGCCTGCGCGGAGGGCCGCAGCAACATCGCGGTCGCGGCGCAGCTTGTAGGGTTCCGAAACCTCGTCGTCATCTCTGACCTGCAGCTTTAGGGCTGGCCCTGTAACCGTCATGCGGCCTGTTCGTATTCGTGGATCAGCCCGCCGAGGACCTTGCGGCGTCGTATCCGCGCCATCGCCAGGTCGGCGACCGGGGCCGTGGTGCTGTCATCGTGATCCGGGGGCCGCAGGTTCCTGGCCCGGTGCGGACGATGCCGGTTGTAATGGGTGACGTACTCGCCCAGAACCGCCCGCAGGTGCCGCGGCCCGGCGATCATTATCCGGTCGGTGACCTCAGCCCGGGCCGTGCGCACCCAGCGTTCGGCATATGCGTTCGCGGAAGGACTGTGCGGCGGGATCTTCACCGCCTCGATGCCCGCGTCGGCCAGGACCGCATCGAACGCCTCGGTGAACTGACCGGCCCGGTCCCCGATCAGGAACCGGAACCCGGCCGCCCGCTCCCCCAGGTCCATCAGCGGGTTCCGAGCCTGCTGCACCGTCCACGGCCCGTCCGGGTGGGCAGTCACGCCCAGGACATGCACGTGGCGGGTGCCCACCTCCAGCACGAAGAACACGTACAGGCGGCGCAAGGTCACCGCGCAGTCTACGGTAAAGAAGTCACATGCCAGCAGCGTGGCGGCCTGGGTGTACAGGAACTGCCGCCATGTCGAGCGATCGCGCTGCGGCGCGGGCGGAATCCGCAGCCGCTTCAGGATCCGGCGGATCGTGGAGGCGCCAACGCGGATGCCGAGACCGAGCAGTTCGCCCTGGATGCGCTTGTATCCCCAGCCGGGGTTCTCCCGCGCTAGCTGCTCAATCAGCGCCGCGAGCTTGGCATCGACGGGTGGGGCATCCTCCCCGCTGAGGGTAGGTCCAGTGCCAGCGGACCAGCCGACGGTGCCAGCGCAGCAGCGTGTCCGGCGTCACCAGCCGGCCCGCCCGCAAGGGCCTGGGGAGCAGCCGGGTCAGGGCGGCGAGTACCGCCCGGTCGGCCCAGTCCAGTCTTGGTCTCGGGTTCTGCCGCCGCAGCACCGCGACCTCTTGCCGGAGCACCAGCAGCTCGGCCTCCTTCGAAGCCGACGAACGCGCCAGCAGCGCCAGCCATCCCGTCAGGCGGACGAACATCAGATACAGCAGCCGTACCGTCACAAGCCCGCGATCTTGCCAGCCAAGCGGCCATCCAGGCTGGCATACTCGCAGATCAGCTACCTATGCCCGGTTTTGGAACCCCACAGGGTGGCCTTGGGCAGCGCGGCCAGGCCGAGGGTGAACGCCAGGCCTTCGTCGTCGGTGAGCGAGCCGATGTGGTGGACGCGGGCCTTGCGGGCGCACTTGGCCAGCAGCACCGTGCCGATGGACTGCGAGGCGCTGAGCTGGCCGGTGCCTGGGTATCCGGCTGCCCGGACCAGGTCGTGCAGGCCCAGCGCGGCGATGCCGGGGAACAGCAGCAGCAGCCCGGCGTGGTCGCACGGCAGGGATGCCGGGCTGGCCGACCAGCCCGGCAGCGCCGCAGCCTTGACCGGTTCCAGCTTCGCCGGCGGCCCGCGGCGGCCCTCGTCGCGGCGGGGCAGCCGGGGCAGCCCCACGGCTTCCAGGATCTGCCAGCAAGTCTGCGCCGAAACCGGCATGCCCTGCGCGGTCAGCGCATCGGCGATCTCAGTCACCGAGTGCCCGGCCGCCCGCAGCCTGAGCACCCTGGCGCGCAGCTCGCCGGTGACCTTGCGCGGCCCCTTCGGGCCCGGCTTGCCCTCGGCGAACAGTGCCAGCTTGCCCTTGCGCAGCAGCGTGGCCATCTGGTGGACGCTGGCGGTGGAGTACCCGAACCTGTCGGCGACCTCGGAGGCGGGCATGTCCTCGGTGAAGTAGGCGCGTAGCGCCTCGTACCGGCGCTGGGATGGCCCCGCCGACCGGAGGAAGTACTCCGCGCCCTCTCTCACTTCAACCGATCCCGATGAACCTTAGCCTGATCTGACAGAACTATAATCAGGCATGAGGCGGGCAGGTACACGGCGCAACGCCGGGAGAACCCGCGAGATACGTGCGATGTCACCGCGGCTCCGGCTCCCGGGAACCCGGTGGGGTATCAGGAAACCGCAGCCGCCATCAGCAAGCACTAATTCCGGTAAATGAGTTGAGGACCCTCGTTCCAGACAGGCGCTCACGCCTGTGACCTGCGGACACGATTCGCAGCCTCGGCTGTCCGCACTCGCGGGCAACCTCAGAGCGCCCGCCGGGAATCGAGGCTAACTGCCCAACAGGAGACCCAAATCGGATTTCCGAGCCCCACAGGATTCGACACCCAAGCGATTACCAGGGGCCTCTGCTGTCACAGCGGAGCCACGTCGCGCGCCTCCAGAAGATCACGAAACGTTACGCCTGCGCCCTATGCTCAAGTTTTCAAGCCGGCTCTAAGCCGATCCCCAGTCGGCGGGGCTAGATTTAGCTAATTTGTTCGTGCTACGCTCCCACCATGGAAGCTGTACGAAAGACATCTGGACGATCCTGTTCACCCTGCTGGTTGTGGCTGTGATTGATCTCACGGGTCACGCCACGGGCACGCGTGACCAGGTTGGCGGGGGGCACGGCAACCTACAACCCCTGGTCTCCGACCCCTGCCGCTGCGGTCTTAACCCCGCGCGACCGCGACTCCTAACCCAGCCGCTGGCGAGCCTGAGGACGGCGGTGGGGGACGGCTGATTTCCGGCTTGGCGATGATCGTTCATGCGAGCTGCTAACTTCAGCCGCCTGATGGCCGAACTGATCGCCGCCAGGCCATGGCTGACGGTGCGTAACCCAACCATTGAAGATCGTTAGTGAGCGTAAAGCGGCAGTTCGGAGGCTATGAACGAGTTTCGGACAGCACACGTACCTGCTCGGCATCGTGCCATCACCCTTCCCGCAGATGGAGGCGTGCACGAAACCCGGGTAAGTTCAGACCTAAGCATGAGGCTAGGTCCTCACGAAACTTGATGAAGACCACTTAGATCGGGCGACGGGAATCGGACCCGCATGACTAGCTTCGAAGGCTGGGACTTCCCACGACATCTGCACCGGGACCTTCGACCCTGGTGCATAATTCTGACCGGAGGGACCGTTACGCGTAGGTCCAGCGAGGCGAAGGGAGCCTGGCAGTCTCGACTGGGCGGGACTCCAGGAAGCGTTTGCGGAAGGATGAGAGGCTCAAGAGCGACGCGAAAGTAGCATCGCCGCCGAACTCTTTGTGGCCGAGCGCAAGCGCTGCGACTTCAACAGTGAAAAAGGATATCTTGAGAGTTCTTCTCTAGGAGCTAGAGACATGCGTGTGATGCCGAATATATGGGCATTGGTCTATCCTAGTAACATTCCTGAGCGTTTGCGCCATCAGGCCATCGAGGAGGCCGCGTATTTCGGCTGGCTGCGTCGGGGCCGACTGATCGGCGACCCGCTGACGGACTGGCTTGCCGCCGAGGCCGAAGCTGTCATGGGCTGGCCAGTCTCTTATTACTTGGACTCGTTCGTACGTTGGCACCATCAGGCCACCGAGGTTGCCGCGTATTTCCGCTGGCTAGGCCGGAACCAACCGATCGGCGAGCCGTTGGCGGACTGGTTTCCTGCCGAGGCCGAAGCCTATGGCCTTGCTCTTAGGTGGTTCAACTTGTCGGTATCGTGGTGGTCCGAGTGGATAAAATGGCCATGGCCAGTTTGATGTTCCAAGGTCGGAGGCGCCAACCTGCGCCGATCGCCGATCGCCGATCGACGGATCCTTACTGCGTGTCTTATTCGCGATCCCCGGTCTCAGATCTCCGGAAGGTGAGGACCGGCACCTGTTCTGACCTGGGATGATATGCACGGCATTCCTTGTTTAAACTGTTAACTAATGGTACGATTGGCGCATGCCGTGAGCCGCCGCGTCTGCCATCCTGGAGGGCATGCCAGAAGCTGCTGACCTGCGGGTGCTGCGCTCGGACGGGGTGACGTGGGTCTTCGCCGGGAAGACCGCGCTGTTCCGGTTCGCCGACGGCGACAGCGCCATGCGGAACATCGCGGTGGCCGCGCTGCGGCAGATCGGGTTCTCCGGCACGCAGGTCGCGGCGGCGCTGGGGCTGACGACGAACTACGTGGCCACGCTGCACCAGCGGGCGCAGCGGGACGGGACCGCCGGGCTGGTCCGGCCGCGGGGCCGGCCCCGCACGGTGACCGAGCAGGACTGGGAACAGGCCCGGGCATGGCGCGCGGCCGGGGTGCGGGACGCGGAGATCGCCCGTCGGCTGGGGGTGCAGCAGTCCACGGTGCTGCGGCGGCTCGGCCCGGCCCAGGTGCAAGCCGAGCTGGCGCTGGAGGACGCTGCCGCTGATCCCGGCCCGACTGCGGCGGCGAGCCGGGAGGACCAGCCGCCGGGGCCGGAACCGCAGGCCGTGCCGCGGCCAGAGGAGCAGGAGCCGGCGCCGCCAGCGCTGGTGCCGCGGCCGGAGCCGGGGGTCGTGCCGCCGGGGTTCGGCGGGCCGGCGGGACCGGCGGAGGGCAGCGGGGTGTTCTCCCGGTATGCGGGGGCGATGCTGCTGCACGCCTACCCCGGGCGGGCCGGGGACATCCTGCCGCAGGCGGCGGGCGGCGGCGCGCGCCAGGCGGCGCTGCTGTCGGCGGTGAGCACCTGCTTCGCGCTGGGGGCGGCCACCGCCGAGCAGGTCAAGCACCTGGCCCCGGCCGAGGCCGGGCCGCTGGCCGGGCTGGAAACGCTGCCGTCGCTGCGGACGCTGCGCCCGGCGCTGGCCGCGATCGCCGACGCCGCCGACCCGCTGGAACTGCAGGCGGCATTCGCCCAGGCGATGCTGGCCGCGAACCCGGAGACCTCCGGGGTGTACTACGTGGACGACCACTTCGTCCCCTACGCCGGGGCCAAACCGGTCGCGAAAGGCTGGAACAACAAGCGGGGCCGGGCGGGGAAGGGCCGCGCGGACACGCACGTGACCACGCATGACGGGCGGGCGGTGTGCTTCGTGACCGGCGAGCCGTCCGGACTGTCCGTCACGCTGCCCAAGGCGCTGGCCGAGCTGAAGAAGACCGTTCCCGCGGGCGCGCGGATCATGCTCGGGTTCGACCGCGGCGGCGCCTACCCGGCCGTGTTCGCGCACTGCCGGGACAACAACGTGCACTGGGTGAGCTACCGGCGGGCGCCGCTGGCCGTCCCGGGCATGCTGCCGGTCCTGTCCGTGATCACCGTGAACGGCAGGACCCGCACGATCGCCTGGACCGACGAGGAAGTCCAGCTCAAGGACTACGGCGCCGCCCGGCAGATCACCCTGTTCGAGCACGGGCGGGTCGTCCTGCAGATCCTGACATCGGACTTCGATGCGTGCCCGGCCGCGCTGCTGGGCTGGCTGAAGTCGAGGTGGCGGGAGGAGAACTTCCTGAAGTACGCCAGCCAGAATTACGGCATCGACGCGATCTGTGACTACGCCGCCGAGATCGAGGAGAACACCAAGATCGTGGACAACCCGGCCCGCAAGGAAGCGAACGCCGCCGTCCGCGAGGCGGAGAAGGACCTGGCCGCCGCCGAACGCGGCCTTGCGGTCCTGCTCGCCGACCCGGCGATCACGCCCGCGGTCAAGAACGCCAGGCTGATCCCCGCCGCCGACCGCGAGATCGCCGCCGCCCGCCACCGGCTTGACAGCGCGAAGAAGCCCCGCCACGCGCTCCCGGCGAAACTGCCCGCCAACCAGATCGACCCCCAGGCGCAGGTGGCGCTGCTGCGCACCGGCCGGCGCGGCCTGCAGATGGTGCTCCGGCTGCTCGCCCACAACGCCGAGCACTGGCTATCGGACCAGCTCAACGCCTACCTGCGCGACGACGACGAATACCGCGCCATCACCCGCCAGACCATCATCCGCGGCACCGCCGGGATCATCGCCTTCGCCCCCGAAACGATCACCGTCACCCTCCAGCGGCCCGCCGAGCCCCGCGTCGCCCGCGCCCTGGCCCTGCTCACCGACCAGATCAACGCCGTTCCGCCGCAGATACCCGGCGACACCCGGCCCATCACCTACCAGCTCACTGCGAGCCCGGCGATTTAACACCAGGCCGACCGCACCTTCCGGAGATCTGGGTCTCCGGCCGAGCGTCGACATGCGGAGGTGACGCGAGGAGGCGCACGTACGGAGGGAACTCCTGTTCCGCAAACACCTGCAAGTCGGGAAATTCCGGAGCTAGCGCATCCCGCAGCCGCGACCGTAGAGCGAGCGTCGGCACCACTATGGGGGTCGTCTGGTCCGCGTCTAGCATCGTTCTCACAGCCAGCGCCAGCTGCTCAAGACCGGAATCGTCCGGCCCGAGGCTGCCATCTTCCGCGGCATGTTCGAGATCAGCGGGCAGGTAGCGCGCATGCTGCGGCAGGTCGGAAGGCAGAGTCCACACCAGTTCCTCCCTCCAGCGCTGACGTATAAGTGCGACCGCGTCTCGCGGCAAGGGAAACTCGTTTCCATCCGCAAAGCCAATTGGAGCGGGACCATCAACCAGGCGAATTTCCCCCGGAAGAAGGGGCTGCGGATCGAGGTCGATTATCCAATCGAGTAGCGTCGATATCTCTCGCTCAGGCAGGTTCTCGTCCAGGGCCGCCCGGGCGACAGCGGAAAGCCAGGTCTTCGGGAACCGCGTCTTCACTGCTTTCACCGTGTCGGGCAGGGCCCTCAATTGTCCAAGCAGCTCATCGAGATTGCTGAGAGAATTGAACCATGCCGCATTACGCCGCAGCACCAGCTCCAGGGCCGCGGCAACCTCCCCCAGGCCCTCGCCTTCCTTAAGGTGCCGGGGCCACGTGGCCACCGCGTTGACCCGGAAGGCGAAACATCCATCAGGTATTTCGTCGTCAATGACGAAGTGGAAATCCGGGAAGGACATGCCTATATTATCAAATATCCGTATGCGCATTTCGGTGAATAGATCTTGCCGGTCAGGGTTTGCTGTGGTGACCCGCCTCATTGTGTTACTGGCGAAGAGAAGGTTCACGCTCAGGGGCTGCAGCTTGTCGATGACAAGCTCCGCGAGCTGGGTAGTGGACTTCGTGCCTCCAGCGCTCCTGAGCACATCCTCGATCTTGTCGATGGGCGCGAGAGACACGCCGTTGTCGACGAGGATGGCAAGTGCCGAGGCGAGGCCGGACAAGGGCATGCCGCAGACCCTCATGCCGTCTGCGGTGAGAATCCGGGCCACGTGATCCTCACGCAGGAGCACCGACAACCGACGGTGCAGCGCGGCAACGCAGACCGCCGCCGCCAAGTCGGCAACAGCCGTCTCAGGAAGTGTCTCCAGGGCCGTCCCGGGCCGGGCCAGGTCGGTAACGATCGCGTCTAGGTCGCCCCTCGCGAGCCAGCTGCGACGCCCATTTACCCGCAGGACGTACGGCTCGGGTGCGCTCGGCCCGGCGAGGGTGACGGACGCCGTGGTGCGTCCGGGGATCCCAAGTTCTGCGAGCAGGCGGTCCACGGCGTTGGCGCACGCCGCCCGCGCACGCACTGCGAGCGGATCGTCCCCGGTCACGGGTTCGTCGCCCCACCTGAGCGTCAACTCGACGGGCACCGCATCTGGCGCGCCGACCGGCCCCTCCCCAACTGGGCGTCGCGGCTTTCGGCGCTTGCGGCCCTCCGCACTTCGCTTGGCCGGCTTCGTCATCCCGCTGTCTCCTGAGGCTCGTACTCACGCTGGATCGCACGCGCCGCATCTAGCTCGTCGTTCGTGAGTATCCGAGGCCGGGGTTGCGGGCCCGCGAGTAGCCGCACCAGGAAGGGACGCACGCTGGGGTTACGGACGAGGATGACTGCATCGGGTGGCAGGGATGACAGATGCTTCCGCAGCTGCGCCACGAGTGTGCTCGCTGCGTCGCGTGGCGCCTGCCACACAAGCCCGCCCCCCCAAGACGGGTCGCCAGCACGCAAGTGCCGGGCGACGGCGTTCTCCAGCCAGGCTGGCAGTTGCTCTTGCCGCCTGCCGGGCTCCGTTCCAGGTAGGACGCCTGCCATGCGCAAGCGGACCGACTCCAGTGCCTCGAGCGTGCCGACGCCACCGGTCACCGCATCGGAGATTGCCTTGAGCACCGCACGCCGATCAGTCACCGGCACCGCGTCGCGCAGCAGCAACCGCAGTACACGGTGGACCCTCAGCCGCGTCTCCGCGTCGGCGAGAGCTGCGCGCACGACGTCGTCCTCCACTGCGGCGGCCGACGAAGAGGCCCATGTCCTGAGGTCGTCCGGCCCGATCAGCTGGGCGAGGTAGCTGACGAGGGCATCCTGGAGCTCGGCAACTGCTTGATCAGGGGAAAGGGAGACCCTCCGGGGCGATCGTGTCCCCGCGGTCTTCCCCATGCGTACGGGGACTCCTGCCAGGAGTACCACGAATCCAGTGGGTGTCGGCACCACGTCATCGCGTACGCTGACGCCGGGGATGCGAACGCCGTACGTCCTTTCGATAAAATCGCGGGTCTGCGAGAGCAGCGTGCTTAGCTTGCTCATGTCGGCGGGGATGAGGGCGGCGCCCAGCCCGAGGACGATGGTGTTGGTCAGCGGGAATGTCGCAGCACTGTCAAGGTCCGACCTGCGCGTCCGGCAAGCGTCGTCCAGGCTCAGCGCCGCCAGGATGGCATCGATACCTGTCCGGGTCACGCTGGTCAGTGCCGGATCGGCACTGATCGCGGACAGGGCGTCAGAATGCGCCCAGAACGCGGGGACCGACCCGGCGAAAATCCCGGCCAGGACCCGCGGCTCATCGGCTTCTTCCGCAGCACTCAAATCTCCGCGGTGCCATACGCCTGGCTCCCGGAGTTCGGAGGCGTGACCGGCCATCGGCCTATCTGTCGCAGTCCCGGCATTCAGGAATGCGAACGCGGCTTCGAAATTGTTTCGTGCGGTCCCGGTGTCTCCGCTGGCGGCACTTGCCATGGCTACGCGGCATAGGAGCCCCGATTGCAGCTTCCACACATCAGGCGCATGAGTAGTAACCTTATCGACCAGCCAGCGATATTCCGCAAGTGCTGCGCTGAGATCACCCGCGCGCACCATTTCGTCCGCCTCCGAACGCATGGCCGCCACGGCGCGGGCGAAACCGGCTGCTGCCTCGGGGATGCCCTCGCGGCCGAGCGCGACATAAGTCTCCGCAGCATCCCGCCATCTCTTCTGAGACATTCCCAACCAGCCCACAGCAGCATGAGCAGCTTGTCGACGCGCTGTTCTCCAGGCGGTATTCCCCGCTGCGTCGGCAGCGGGGCCATTCTCCACATCTTTGGCAGGGGTGGCTGGCAGGTCAGCGCCGTTGGCGTCGAGCACCCATCGCATCTCGACCTCTGGCGTGATCGAGGGATCGAGCAACACCGCGCGGCGCTGGTGCAGGAGGGCTAGCACGCGACCGACGATAGTGTCGACTACGCGCGCGTGGGGTCGGCTCGCCACGCGCCGCAAGAGCTGAGGCAGTTCCACGTCCGCAAGGTTGCCCAGCATGGCAGCGTCGTGCGCTCTTACGCCAGACTTGAGCAGCGCTTCTCCGTCGGCAAAGTCGTCGCGAGCATGATCTCCGCGCTCCAAGAGCAATTGCCCGAGATCGCATGCGGCGTACGGATCCAGCCCCTGCTGATTCGAGCCCGCCAGGATCTCGCGATACCGTTTCTCGGCGGCGTCGTACATGCCGATCCGGTATGCCGCCCATGCCAGCCCTGTAGGGGGCACCACTACCTCGGCCTCTTTAGGGTGCTCCCAAATCCAGCGCAGGTCCTGAACCAAATCGGTCTGGCGGTCCAGGAAGTAGTTGCATATAGCTCGGTAATAGCGCCTGGTCGGCTCGTCCTTGATCGGCAGGGTGGAGAGCAGGCCCAGCGCCTGCTCCGCCTCGCGGGCGACGAGCAGAACGTACAGGCGCGGCCAGAACCCGCCAGGGGAATCTTCGGCCAGCAGCCCTGCCGCCTGGCGAGCTTCGTCGATCATCTCGATCGATATCAATGCGGTGGCGCGCTGCTCTAGGGCCATCGGCTCGGACCGGTCCTCCTTCAAGGCGCGGTTGGCCGCGGCAAGAGCAGTCCTGGGGTTTCCAACGCAGTTGTGTGCCTGGGCGACGAGTGCCCAGCCCAAGGCATACGTGCCATCGAGGAGAACCGCGCGTTCTGCGAGCAGCGCTGCCTGCCACCAAGCCGACTTAGGTGCTGGCACCTCACGTTCGACCTTCGCAAGGGCGACCTTCGCAAGGGCGAGCGTTGCGAACGCCCATGCGTCGTCACGGCCAGGAGGCCGTATGTCGGCTCCCGACTGCCATCGCCTCACCGACTCGTCGAGCAGCTCCCGGGCGACGCCGCCGTCCTCGCGGCGGGCCAGTCTGCGCAGAGTTTCTGCCAAAGTCCAGTGGAGCACCGGCATGGCTGGCCCCAGCCTGCACGCCTCCTCGAGATAATCACGAGCCATCGCGTCGTCAATCAGCGGCTCGAGCCGCTGGACAGCCTCGTAATAGGCGTTCGCGGCCTCGTCGCGACGCCCCAAGCGCTCAAGCAGGCGGGCACGATAAATAAGCGCCCTTCGCTCGGGGTACTCGGCGCGGCCGGTGATCCGTCGCCGTAGTGCGGTGTCAATCGCGTCGAGGGCCTTTTCCACGTCTTCGACGGGGGCATGTGGATCAGGCTCCTCGAGCGACTCCTTGGTACCGGCCAGCTTTATGGCAAGCCGCCAGTAAAGGTTGCCTGGTACAGGCGCGTGCAAGCGGGCAAGGGCCTGAAGGTCTGATACTCGCGCCGCTTGGTCGTACTGCTGCTGGGCCGTGAACCACACTCCACGCCGCTCCTCTATGAGGCCCAGGCCGACATAGGGCGCGGGGTCCGCCGGATTCAGCACCGCGGCCTGCTCAAACGACGTTGTGGCTTCAGCCAGATCGCCACCGGCGAGTGCACATTCACCTAGCGCCACGGCAAGCAATGCACGCTCGTCATCCCTGTCCGAGTGGGCAAGCGCATTTTCCAATCTGCGGCGGACTGCGGCCCGCTCCGCGGCGATCGGCACCAATATACGAGTCAGGAGAAGCTCGATGGACGCACGGCTCGCTGGCGGCAGAGCCTTACCCCAGGCCCCGTCTACCAGCAGGCGCAGTAGCGGCGCAGCCGCCTCCCAGCGGCCTTCCCGTAGGGCCTGTGCCCCGATCCGGGCGAAGCGTACGAGCAATTCCTGGTCTGGCAATGCCGGGTACTCCGGTGACGCCAGACGCGCACACACATCGAAGTGCTCCTCGAGCAACGCCTCGGCAAAGACCCTGACCCACTCGGCCGCCCGCAGGTCCGGTGAGGACGCCTCGCTGATCGACTGCTGCCGTTGCTGCCACCACGCTGCGCCGAAGCGCTCCGCATCGGCTCGCGTGTTCTCGGTGGATTCGCTGACTGCTCTGCGGATGTCGTCTCGCTCGGATTCCTTTGCGGATTCCTTTGAATCGACAACGGACTGCACCATCGCGGCGGCAACTTCCCCCTCCAGTTCGTCAGGGGTGGCCTGCACGGCCGCGGCGGCAACTACCCCCTTCATCTTGTCCGGGGCGGCCTGCACGGCCGCGGCGGCAACTACCCCCTTCATCTTGTCCGGGGCGGCCTGCACCGCCGCGGCGGCAACTGCCGTCTTCAGTTTGTCGGGGGCGGCCTGCACGGCCGCAGCGGCTACTTCCTCCTTCAGTTTGTCGGGGGCGGCCTGCACGGCAGCGGCAGCAACCTTCTTGGCCTTGGTGGGGGCGGCCTGCACGGCCGCGGCGGCTACTTCCCTCTTCCGTTCGTCGGGAGCGGCCTGCACGGCAGCGGCAACCTCCTTGGCGCGGGTAGGGACGGCCTTCGCCTCCGCGGCGGCTTCACTCCCGCCGTTCGGCGCTGTCTGGCCGGTCATCGCGGCGCTCCGAAATCCTGCACAATGGCCAGCATCTCGTTGTATACCGGGCCGTGCCGCGCCTGCTCCGTGTCGTCTCGCCTCTGCGTGAGAATTTCCTGCTCAATGACACTGCGATCGGCAGTCCAATCAGTCCTGTGCACCCAGTCCTTGAAGTACTGAGTGGTCGCTTCATCAGGGAAGCCCCTGACGGCTTGGAGTAGCCTGTCGGCTAGCGTCGTCGGCCGGTTACGAAATGAGTCGGCCACGCTTGTCTCCGGCGAGATCGTCGCGGTCCGCACCAACTGACCGTCCACGCTCTGCAGGTACAGAACCGGAGTGCCGAAGAGCCGGTCATCGCCCGAGGGGTGCACGAAGGAACGGCGCGCCTCCTGAACAGCCTGGCCGATCTCCTTGCCCCCGATGAGCAGTTCGTAGAATTTCACGGTGAACCTTGTCGCGTCCCTCGTGGGCAACGGGTATTGCATAGCGAGAACTGCAGGAAATCCTGCGCGCACTAGCTTGGGGGCCAGTCGCTCGAAAGTCGCCGTATAGTCGTCGGGGCGGGCCTCGCAAAGGTGAAGCACGACGAGCCCGGGGCGCCGTGCGCGTGTCTCATTGCTCAGCAGATCTACCACGGACCGGGAGCCCCGCCAGCCCGTAGCGCCGTCTTCTCCCGGGAGTGCCATTTCTACGTCATCAGATGTGGTCCGGCACACGCCCACTAGGTGGATGATGTTGTAGCCTGGCTCCCTGGCCAAGGCTCCCCTGATCCTGGAAGGATCCCACGACGCGATGTTTTTCACCTGGAGACGGCTGGGGTCATCCTGCAATTCCGCCAGGAATGCGATTAGCTTGTTCCGGTCGGACGAATACTCCTTTCCCTGGCCATTGCTGACCTGAATTCTAAGCGTTCCCGCAACATCAGTCAGCGAGTTTGGCGTCGAGACGATGAAAAGGATGCGCAACGGCAGGGCACCTCTGGGCAGTTCCGGCGGATTACCGCCCAATTCGATCCTGCGGCTGAGCGAAAGATTAGTCTCGACGGCGATGAAAAACCCGTCGCTCCCCACAGTCGGTGGATGGTACAGGAATTCCCACGGGAGGGCAGCAAAGGCGTCTGGCCCGTCGCCGCCCTGCTCGAACCAGAGCACCACCCGCAGCGACGCGCCCTGCTTCTCCGCCGCATTCTTGACCTTATCAAATCCGCTCGCGATAGGCCCGGGGAATAGGAGTTCGTATAGGTACTGCCCGAGCACCTTGAAAGTACCGGGAACGTAAAGCTTCTCGTACTGGCCGGCCATCCTGGAGAGGACCCCCCAGCGGTTCAGCCAGTCCTGCAGGATCCGGATGGTGTCGCGTTGCAGCGGGCTCTGGTCGATTTCCTGCTCCGGTTCCCCCCGCACACGGCCGTCGGCATAGTGAGCCCTGGCGGAAACGTGCTTCCCGTCTCGAACGATGACCGTATACTCGAAGCCGCTGTCGTCCACTCTGGCCTCCTTTATCGAGCTGGAAGCAAGACCCCGTCGAGGCTCTGCAGGTAGACCACCGGGATGCCGAGCAGGCGGGGGTCCTGGTCAAAGGACAGCGCGCCAGCGATATCCCAGCGTCCACACTGCACAGCCTCATCCACGGCGAGGCCCTCCCCGAGCGCATCGTAGAATGCTTGCGCGAACGTCGTGGCAGTCAGGGGGGTGACTGTATATTGCATTGCAACCACACAAGGCACACCGTCGCGGACAAGCTGCGGCGCGGTGCCCGCGAAGCTTATCGAACTATCAACCGCACCGCCCTCGCACGAGTGAAGGACGACAACACGCGGCGACGCCTTCGCTTTCCGGAACAGTCCACTGAGCGCCTCAGCAGTTACCCACTTCGCGTTTCCGTCCACACCAACCAGCGCGACCCGTCCCGTCGCCTCGCGCTCGTCGTAGTCGCCATGTCCTACGAAGTGCACAAGATGGGGTCGTGATTGAGCGAGCGCGGTGACTACAGCATCTGGGGTCGCGGCACCCGGCTCTGCAAAGCCAAGCTCGGTCACAGTTATAGGGAGCCGACCGGCGAGCTCACACACTGCCTCGACTACCGGCGCAGCGACGACGTCTTCCTGGTCGCGCGGCCGTGCGACGATGAGGAGTAGACGGCCCTCCGGCTCTGGCCGCAGTCGTAGGCGTCCGCCCTGCGCAGGGACATAGCGTGACAGAACAAGACGCTCGTCCGTGGCAAGGAAGTAGCCTTCCGACCCCGGGGAATCCGGTGCGTAAAGGTATTCCCAAGGGACGGTGGCCAGATGGTTTGGCCCTGCGAAGGGAAACGCAAGTTGCAGCCGTAGACGTTCGTTAGTACCGAGGCTGGCGAGCGTGCCTTCGATCCAATTCCATACCGGGCCGTCGAACAGGGTGCGGTGCAGCAGGGCACCGAAGGCCCGGAGATCGATCCAGCGCCACCCGTTGCTGCGCTCGATCAGCCAGCGCTGAAAAACGCGGACAAGGTCTCCATCAATGCCGTCCAGACGGATCCTGCCCGCCGGTGACCGCGCCTGGTCGTCTCGCCGAGCGATAACGCTGCCGTCTGTCCCAATGGACAGGATTATCTCCCGCATCGTCCGCATCACCCTCCCCAGCGCTGCCGGCGCACGGGACAACGGCCCCTGTGCTCGATAGTATCTTCCCACGTTGACCCACCCCAATCGCTGCGTCCATTATGGCGGAAAGCTCCACCGCCGATAGAGCCGATGGAGAGTAAGTATTCGGAAATCGTGTGGTCGCCCGGAGCATCTGCCCAGGTCAGCGGCAAGATGACGCGTCATCTACCACGGTACTTCCGAATAGTTACGATGGAGAGGCCTGCGATGGATGGTCGACTCCCAGCGGGACCCTACCGGATTATTCCGGGACCGGCTGGCGACATCCCATGGTACATGGTGTCATTCGACCCCCACGGAAGATGCACTGCGCCTCGCACTGCGCACGAAATGGTGGACCGGGCCGCGAGCGGGCGGTACTCCGACGTTGTCCTCTTCTGTCATGGATGGAACAACGACTGGTCACAGGCCACAGCCAGGTATGAATCTTTTATCGTCGGCTACCTCGGGGTCCTCCGCGATTTCCCGCCCCCTGCCGGGCCGCGCCAGCCGCTGCTTGTCGGCATCTTCTGGCCGAGCACTGCGCTCGTCAGCGAGAGCAAGGCAGCTCCAGCTATAGCCGGTGGTGTGGCTCGTGACGAGGACATCGCTGCCGAGCGCGAGACCATCGAAGAACTCGCACGCGCCCTCCCGGCCCAGCAAGCCGAGAGGTTCTACGCTCTGATCCAGCGCGAGGTGCTGGACTCAGGCGCCGCCCAGGAGCTCACCACGATGTTCTTGCCGCTGCTCGCCAGTGATCTCGCAGAGGCAGGAGGCGGCAAGCCGCCGACACCCGACGAGGTAGTTTCCGGCTGGTGGGCGGCATCCGCTACGGTAGCGATACCCGATCTCGACGACTTCGGCTACTACACGGAAGAAGTTACGGAAGGCAAACCCCCGGAAGCGGCCGGTCTGAGGTGGCTTGACCCCCGCGACCTGATACGCGTGTTTACGGTATGGCAGATGAAGGACCGCGCTGGCGTGGTCGGCTCCTACGGGGTTGCCTCGCTGCTCACCGATCTCATGAAGCACTCGTCCCTATCAGTGCACTGCGTCGGTCACTCCTACGGGGCGAAGGTCGTCCTCTCGGCGATCTGCGCGCCGCGCAGCGGATCGAGCAGCGTGCGATCAGTGCTGCTGCTACAGCCCGCGGTGTCATGCCTGTGCTTTGCGAGGGACGCCGACGGAACCGGGCGCCCCGGCGGCTTCCGCCCGGCACTTGAGCGTGTACAACTCCCGATACTTTCAACGTTTAGCTCGCGCGACCTCGCGCTCACCCGCTTCTACCAATGGGCCCTGCGCCGTGGCCGGGATCTCGGCGAACCTACCATCGCCGGGCTGGCTCCGCCGAGCCGGTATGCGGCCCTCGGCGGCTTCGGCCCCGGTGGGCTCGGTGCCGCAGCCTCCGTCATCGACGTACTCGACGCAGGAACACCATATGCTCTCGGCCCAGGCTCGCCCGAGGTATACGGCATCCAGGCAACTCGGACGATCTCTTCGCACGGCGACGTGAGCAACCCTTCAACATGGTGGATGCTGCAGCAGCTGCTCCACGCCCCACAGTGACAGCGCAGCCGATGCTCCTGCTGGACTGGCCAGGACAGCTGACAGCCAACGCATGGACTGGCGAAGGGGCCGCTTCGGGAGCGCTAGACGACGAAGCGCGGATCTGGGCCGTGCGCAATCATTTCGCCGGACGCCCCGAGTACGAGCTCGCAGCGCAGAAGCGTGCGGATCTAGAAGACTGGGCGGACCCGCGGGTAGGATGGGGACTCGTCCTCCAGGATGACCCTGCTCTCTCCTACCCCGAACGCGCGCGGGCCGACGACGCCCCCGTTGCCGCCCGTCGGCTCGCAGAGGCGCGCTCGGCCACGGGAGTGCCTGTCGTGCTGCGATATAACCCAGACGATGATGCGTCGCTCTACCGGTACTACGATGACGGGTCTAGACATCCGCTCCCGATCACGGGTGAAGGAGTCCGTGGCATGGGACGCGGAGGGCTACCGTATTACCTGCTCCTACTCGGTCCGCCCGAAGGGCTGCCGTGGGAGTTGCAATTCCGGCTCAATCCCGTGTGCTGCACTGGACGCCTCGACCTGGACGAAAATGGGCTCGCCAACTACGTCAACGCGGCGTTGTGCTCGTGGTCAGGTTCAGGGGCGAAGGCAGGTTCACCTCTGCTTTGGACCGTTCAACATGAGCCAGGCGATATCACCTGGCTGATGCGGCAGAGCGTAGGCGAACGGGTCTTCAAACGGTGGTGTCACGACCCGCAGATCGGCAAAGCCGCCCGCGCGCTGCGGGACGAGGACGCAACGTGCGCACAGCTAAGGTCGGCGCTCTCCGAGATCTCTCCCGCTGTCGTCGTGACGACGAGCCATGGCATGACCGGGCCGCTGCATGACACGGCGCAGATGCGTTCGACGCTCGGGAGGCTCATAGACGCCAGTCATGAACCGCTCGACCCCACATCTCTGCTTGACAGCTGGAGCCCGGACGGCGTCGTTTGGTACGCGCTGGCGTGCTGTTCCGCAGGTGGATCTGGTCGGAACCAGTTCGAGGGGCTACTCTCGCCTCAGACGCGGGCGGCAAGGGTCGTCGAAGCCGTCTCGGCGCTCGGGGCCACGGTCACCGAGCTTCCCCGTGTACTGCTCGGCGCCTCACGGCCGGCCCGCGCTTTCGTTGGCCACGTGGAGCCCACCTTTGATTGGACTCTGCGGCGTGCGGATTCCGGACTGGTCACTACCGACGCCCTCGTGGAGGCCCTTTATGACGAATTCTTCCAGGTGAAGCCACCCCCCGTCGGCTTTGCCCTGTGCAGGTACTTTGGTCAGGCGGCGACACTCCGCGCGCTCTGGGCAGCAGAAGTCCAGGCCGTACGCCGCCGAGACAACGCGCGCTCAGCCTCTCTCCTCGCGGGGCTTGCAGGGATAGACCGTCAGTGCACAGTAATCCTGGGAGATCCCGCTGTAGCGCCCGCCGCCCTACCGCGCACGTGATATGTGTCGGCGAAAGAGCGCCACCTCAGGCAAAGATGCATTGGAGGCTCGATCTCCCTGTCGGCTGCATGCCATGCGTGCCGGTTTCGTCCGGCGGCGTCGGGCTGGGTCGGATTCCCGCAGGTCGGAGCGATTGCGGTGCCTGGGTGCGTCCCGCTCTGCCTGTCATTGCCTGAGATCGCATCACCATGGCACCGCGCCGGACGGGCGGCTGTTCCCAGGCACCCGCGGCGGCATGCTCAGCGAGTCCGCAGACCTGTGCCGTGCCAAAACTCGCTCATGGCCGCTGACCAGCAGCTTTTCACTGGCTACGCTGCTCTGTGGTATTCGCTGATCAGTCCGCCCACGACGCTCCTGCGCTCGATCCGGGCGGTGACATCGACGACGCGGCCGGGCTGCCGGGTGGGGCGTCCCTTGCCGCCCAGTTGTTGGACAAGTCCTTGTGCCCTGAGCTTGCATGTGGTCAGCCCGGCTGCGGTCGCATCCGTATCACCAGTCGAAGTGGGTCTCGAAGCGGGCAAGACTGTGGTGAGGAAGGGATGCGGGAAGATACGTTCGGGCTATGTCCCTCCCTCCGCCTAAGGACCTTGCCCGAGCCGCCCTCGCCACGGAGCCGCTGCGGCGTGCCATGGATCTCGCCGAGTGGATCGGCGGCGGGGCCGACACCGGCCGCGAGCTGACCACGACCGGCGTGCTGCGTCCCGCCGTCGCAGCCGAGGCGTGCCGGGCGCTCGGCATCGAGCTGCCATCTGGGAATCTGCGCAGCGCGAAGGACGTCGAGGATCTCCAGCGGGCGTGGGAGGTCGCGGTCGCCGGGGACCTCGTCCTCATCGCAGGCAACCGGGTGGCCCCGGCAGTGGACGTCCCGCAGCTCATCGCCGTCGCCCGCGAAGAATCCGGCCCGGTCGAGATCAAGCCGGACCTAGCCGAGCGCGCGATCTACGCGTGGGTGCAAGGCGCGGCGGTCCCGCTCGGCGTGCGCGCGGGTGCCTGTGCCGTGCCACAACTCGGACACTGGCTCTGAGCTGGTGTTTTCTGTGCTCGTCAGGCCGCTCTTCGGTATTCGCTGATCAGGCCCTGGACGACGTGGGTGCGCTTGATCCGGGCGGTCACATCGACCGCCTGACCGGGTTCGTGCAGCGGAGGTCGTTGTTCCCGCGACTGGTGCGGCCGGTGTTCGTTATAGTGCCGCGCGTACGCGGCGAGGACCTGCCGGAGGTGCTGTTCGCCGTAGATCAGGAGGTGGTCGAGGCAGTCGCGCCGGAGCGTTCCCACATACCGCTCCGCGAGAGAATTTGCCCTGGGCGAGCGGACCGGCGTCTTGATGATCCGCATGCCGTTGCCGGCGAGCACCTCGTCGAACGCGGCCGTGAACTTGCTGTCGCGGTCGCGAACCAGGAACTTGAAGTGGCCGGCGCGTTCACCGAGGTTCATGAGCAGGTTACGGGCCTGCTGGGCGGTCCAGGAGCCGGTGGGGTGGGCGGTGACGCCCAGGACGTGCACGCGGCGGGTCCGGATCTCCATCACGAACAAGACGTACAGGCGCCTGAGGAACACGGTGTCAACGTGCAGGAAATCGCACGCCAGGATCCCGGCTGCCTGGGAGGCCAGGAACTGCCGCCAAGTCGGGGATGCCCGCCGGGGTGCGCGCGTGAGCCCGGCCGCGGCCAGGATCCGGCGGATCGTTCCCGCGCCGATGCGGTAGCCGAGGCTGAGGAGCTCGCCCTGGATGCGGCGGTGTCCCCACCGCGGGTTCTGCCTGGCCAGCTGCTGGACTAGCTGACGGATCGCCTCCGGGACCGGCGGGCGTCCGGTGGTGTTCGGATGGGTCCACTTGTTCTTGACGATGCGCCGGTGCCAGGTGAGCAGGGTGCCGGGCGTCACGATCCGGTGCACCCGAAGGTGCCTGGCCAGCAGCCTTGTCAAGGCGGCGATCATGGCCCAGTCGGCCCAGTCCGGTTTCGGGTGGGCGACCTGACGGCGCAGGATCGCGATCTCGTGCCGCAGCACCAAGATCTCGACGTCCTTCGAGGCGCCGCTGCGTGCGAGCAGCGCCACCCAGGCGAACAACCGGACCATAAGCAGGTACAGGAGGCGGAAGAGCACGAGTGCCGAGGATAGAAGCTCAGGTCAGATACTCTGCACGAGTTCTGGCACCTCACAAGGGTGCCGATCATCCTCTCGCAGATCGCGTTATCCCGCATCGTCAACTACACCCGGTCCGCATGATCGGTACCGACGCGTCCGGGTGACGCACCCGTTCCACCCTCTTTACGGCCGGGACTTCGAGTTCGTCGCCTACCTGTAGTGGTCGAATACTGGGCCGCTGGTTTGACCTGGGCCTACGGCGTCGGCATGATCGGCACACGTGTGTGTCGCGCTGGCTTACCGGCTGCTGGTGACCGTGCTGTCCTGGCTCACGCTGCTGGCCCGGTCCTCGTCGGCCAAGGACGCGGAGATACTCGCGCTGCGGCACGAGGTGGCCGTGCTGCGCCGGACCAACCCCAGACCGCGCATGTCCTGGACCGACCGGGCCATGCTCGCCGCGCTGGCCAGGATCATGCCCAAGGGGCTGCGTGCCGGGCGGATCGTGACGCCCGGCACGCTCCTGCGCTGGCACCGGCGGCTGGTGGCGGTGAAGTGGCGCCAGCCCAGACCGCCGGGACGCCCGCCGATCCCTGAGGAGCTCGTCGCGCTGATCGTGCGCCTGGCGCGGGAGAACACCCGGTGGGGCGTGGTCAGGATCCAGGGCGAGCTGCACCGGCTCGGGCACCGGGTGGCGGCCTCCACCATCCGCAAGATCCTGCGCGCCCACTGCATCCCGCCGCCATCCGGGCATGACGGATCCTGGGCTGCTTTCCTGCGCGCCCACGCCGCCACGCTCCTGGCCGCCGATTTCTTCCACGTCGACTGCGCCCTCACGCTCTCCCGCCTGTACGTGGCGTTCGTCATCGAACTCCAGACGCGGCGGGTGCACCTGCTCGGGATCACCAGGCACCCGACTGGCCAGTGGGCTACGCAGCTTGCCCGCAACCTCGCCGTCGAACTAGAGGAGGCCGGATCCCGGTTCACCTACCTGATCCGGGACCGGGATACCAAGTTCACCGCCGCGTTCGACGCCGTGTTCGCCTCCATCGGGATCACCACGCTGCCGACCGCGCCCCAGGCGCCTAGGATGAACGCCTATGCCGAGCGCTTCGTGCGCACGGCGCGGGCTGAGTGCACCGATCGGATGCTCATCGTCGGCGAGCAGCACCTCCGGGTGGTCTTGTCCGAGTACATCGGCTACTACAACACCGGCCGCAGCCACCAGGGCAAGGGAATGGAACTGCGCGCACCATATGACGACCCGGACATCATCGCCTTCCCCGTCCCGCCCGCCCAGATCCAGCGCCGGGCCAGGCTCGCCGGGCTGATCAACGAATACCGGCAGGCAGCATGAGCCCAGTTCAGCGCCAGTAGCCGAGTTCTCGACCAGTACAGGCACTCAGGACGACGAGCCCTGTCCACGCAAGGACTGGTCCCGCCAGCATGAACGCCGCGCCAGGGACCCTGCGCGCCACGTCGGTCACTTGCCGGCTGCCCGCGAGACCCGTGCTACACCAGCTGGCGAAGTGCTCGCAGTTGTTCCACAGCAGGCTGTAGGCGCGATGGCCGATCTTCGACTCCGGCGCGTTGGGCAGCTTCGGCTCGTTCTTCCGCCGTGGCATTCGCGCAGCTATAACCGGCATCGTCCTCACCGGGGCAGGAACCTGCGCCCACCGGACGGCGGTGACAACATCACGGCCCCGGTCTCCGACCTGGCGGCGGCGGCCCGGATACGGCACCACGGTCCTCGGCGGCCTGATCCGCGAGTACGAACGAGCCGCATGACGGCCACCAGTGCAGCCATAACGTCCCAGGTCAGAGACTACGACACGGTTCTGCAACCCTACAAGCTGGTCGCCGCGGACGGGGCGCGCCACGCGGCCACCTACGGACCCGAGATTTTCGGCGGCTACGGCATCTGCGACGAATACCCGGTGTCGATGTTCGCGCGCGACGCCTACCAGATCCAGTTCTCGCCCATCTCCAACGAGATGAGCCGCAATATGCTCATGCAATTCCAGGGATTGCCGAAGTCCTGGGCCTGACCGACGGACGATGACAACTTCGCCCGCCTGGCGGCAGCGCCGGAGGAGCTGGGTGCTCGCCTCCGCCGACCAGCAGACATGGGTGATTTCGAGGTGCCACCGGACGCACGCCTGCTGCGTCGCTGCGTGATCACCGACTGGCGAACCGGCGACGTCGACGTGATGCTGTCGATTCCAGACAAGCCCTGTCCCCCGACGGTGCTCCCGCAAGGCTCGTCAGCGGAGTGCGCTGGCTCACTGCCGTGGCCTTCACCGTGTAGCTCACGTCAACGATGAGAGTCTGGGCCCTGATCGAGCAGACGGCCCTTGATCGTGATGCCGCCGCCAACGATGAGAGTCTGGCCCGTGATCCAGCTCGCATCGTCGGAAAGGAGGAACGCGGCGGCACCGGCGACGTCGTCCGAAGTACCGAGTCGATTGAGCGGGTACGTTCGCGCGACCTCACGCTCGTGGGCGCCGACGAGCGACGCGGCGAACTGTGTCTTGATCACGGCCGGGGCGATCGCATTGACCCGGATGGCGGGGGCAAGCTCGAGCGCGAGCTCGCGCGTCATCTGCAGCAGGCCCGCCTTGCTCGCTCCGTATGCTGCCAAACCCTGGTGCGCCTGGAGGCCAGCCGTCGACGCCATGTTGAGGATCACGCCGCCGTGCTGTCCCATCCAAGCGTCTCGAGCTGCGCGGCTCCACGACACCGGTGCCAGAAGGTTGACTGCAATGATCTTCGCCGAGGCAGCAGGGTCGGCGTCCAGAATGGGCCCGTAGAGCGGATTGATCCCGCGTTGTTCACCAGCATGTCCATGCGGTCGAACGCCTCGATCGTTCGCGCCACCGCCTCGCGCTGGTGGTCAACGTCATCCGCACTGCCCGCTACTCCGATAGCCTGACCATCGGTGCCGAGCTCGCGCACAGCCTGCTGGAGCGGCTCGCGGGCGCGGCCTGTTAGACAGACCCGCGCGCCTTCTTCCACGAGCCGTCGCGCTATAGCGAGGCCGATACCCCGACTCGACCCGGTGACAATCGCGACCCGACCGGGGAAACGCCCGCGATGCGAATCAGATTCCAAGTCTAGCGCCCCGTAGCGCCACCTCTGGCCAGCGACAGCGCGATTGCCGGCCGATCGGCGCTCGGCACCCGTGACCAGCGCGACCTTGCCATTGAACATGGGTGCTGGTACTCACTTGATCAACTCCTTCGCGTCTTTCTTGCTGATCTTGCCGATCGCGGTCTTGGGCATGGACTCGACGAACGTGACGGCCTTAGGGCACTTGTAGCGCGCGAGAGTCAACTTGCAGTGGTCGATGAGCTCTTCCGCGGTCGCGGCGGCACCGGGCCGGAGAACTATTACCGCGTGCACGGTTTCTCCCCATTTGTCGCTCACGGTCCCAACGACAGCGC
>Ga0074046_10001203_pt1 | contig 23898 bp, 26 predicted proteins | sample BogForMeECP23OM3_FD_94441 | JGI IMG/M metagenome (GOLD analysis project Ga0074046, IMG submission 94441) | Bog forest soil microbial communities from Calvert Island, British Columbia, Canada - Bog Forest MetaG ECP23OM3 | ecosystem: Environmental > Terrestrial > Soil > Wetlands ...
ACTCAAGTAATTGACGCACACAGAAAATGGGTTGCTCCAGGGTTCATTGACGGCCACGTTCACGTAGAGAGCGCTATGGTCGCGGGAACTGAATTTGCGAGAGCTGTGATACCCCACGGTACAACTACGGTTTTCATAGACCCTCACGAAATGGCAAACGTCCTTGGAATGGACGGTGTACGGTTCTTCATAAACGAAGCCCGAGGGCTTCCACTTAAGATGCTAATCACATTTCCCTCCTGCGTTCCCGCGGCCCCAGGATTCGAAACGAGTGGCGCTTCGTTTGGACCGAAGGAGATTGAGGAGGCCATGAGTTGGAAGGAAGTTGTGGCCCTTGGCGAGATGATGAACTACCCTGGCGTGTTGGCGGCCGACCCTAACGTACACGCGGAAATTGCAGCGACACTCAAAACCGGGCGGGTGGTGGAAGGTCACGCCGTCGATTTGTTGGACAGGGATTTGGGGGCGTATGCCTCTGCTGGAATAACCTCATGCCACGAATCAACTGAAGAAATTCAAGCAATTCAGAAACTCAGAAATGGCATGTACGCAATGTTAAGAGAGGGCTCCGGTGCGACAAACGTCGCCAATACAATCAAAGCTGTTACAAGAAAAAAACTTGATTCTCGTCACGCCTGTTTAGTTACAGATGACCGAGAGCCGAGCGACCTAGTGAACGAGGGGCAAGTTGATTATGTAATTCGCAGAGCCATTCAGGAAGGAGTCGATCCGATCGAGGCAATTCAGATGGCTACCCTCAATGTCGCGGAACATTTCGAGTGTGCTAGAGAACTGGGTAACATAGCCCCAGCACGTTTCGCGGACATCGTCATTCTCGACAAACTCGAAACGGTCTCCGTAAACACGGTCATCGCTGACGGAAAAGTCGTAAGTCAAAACGGAAAGCTAACCGCGCACCTACCGACCCCGACTTACCCAGAAGCTGTGATGCAATCCATGCATCTCAAACGCCCACCAAATCTGGAGGATCTAGCTGTGAGGACTAAGACCAAGAACGACACGGTTAGGGTTAGGGCGATTGGAGTGTTGCCGACGAATATTCTGACACACAACCTAGAATCAGAAGTTCCCGTGAACGAAGGAAAGGCTTTGACAAATCCACGAGAGGATGTAGCGAAGATAGCTGTCTTTGAGCGACACAGAGGTTCAGGGAATGTTGCGGTTGGATTCGTGAAAGGACTTGGGCTAAAGGAAGGAGCAGTTGCATCGACGGTAGGACACGATTGCCACAACTTGGTGGTCGCGGGCATGGATGACGCGAGCATGATTGCGGCCGCAAATCTTCTAGCCGAAAGCGGCGGAGGCATGGTCGCAGTTAAGGATCAAAAACCACTATCACATCTTCCCCTGCCCATAGCTGGGCTCATGTCGAACAAGTCTGTCGAAACGGTTTCAAGGCAGATGAAGGAGCTCAAGGACGCGTGGTCAAGATTGGGCTCGAAGCTCCCGTCCCCCACAATCACACTCGCGTTCACTACACTTTCCGTTATTCCGGAGCTTAGAATTACCGACAAAGGGGTCTTAGATACGGTCAAGTTCAGATTCGTGAACCCGATCATTGAGTGAACGGAACCTGGGTGAATCGGGTAACCCGTCGCTTACGTTCGGTGGCTAGCGGGCGGCAACTCGTTCGGTAACCGTCTACCAATGCAGAAATCCGAAGAATAGTGCGAAACAAATTAGCAGACCGACGAGGATTACCACTCCAATCAACGGGCCGTTTTTCTTCGAATGGTGGTTTCTAACAGCTGACGGACCCACTTGCTCGTCCGCAGAAGCACTCCCATCAAAACCTACCTTGCCAAAAAAGGCAGCTTTTGTTCTAACAGCGTAAGCGTTTGTCAATCGGTCGTACAGGTACTTGTTTTCCTCTTTCTCAGACAAAACCCCAGATCCTACTACCCCGAATATCTCTCTTTAGACTATAAGTGCTGTGATAGCGCTTTCACCTACCAAACGGCAGTGATATGTTTCCCTCAACTGTGAAACCGCGCCCCGACCTCCCTTCGCTGAGCCGTGCACGAGTTCACTTCCTAAGCGATCAGTGGGCCTGCGGATGGTTTGCCCTCGAAGGCATCGATCATGGCGTGAACGTTGTCGGCTAAAGGATAGAGGATTGAGCAGGTGCACCCGGTAGAGTTGTACTCTTCAACTTTCTTGAGACAATCATCTGCGGTCCCGCAGGCCGTGATTAGTCGAACGAGTTGATCATCAACTAACCGCTTGGCCTTTTCTAAGCCACCTGGTTTGGCGGGCCAGCCGCCCAAAGCAGTCTTTACCTCTTCAATCAAAGAATCCTTCACGCCGCTTGCTTTGGCGATGTGGGGTTGCTGGCCCAGATACTGGGCGACCAGCGGCCGCGCACTATCGATAGCTTTGTCAGCGTCCTCATCCAGCGAACACACAATCAGCTGAGGTCGGTCAATGCCCTCAAGCCGTCGACCAGCTTTCGCCGCTCCTACCTTGAGATGTTCTAAGGCTTGTTGATTGTAGTTCGGGGATACCAGATAGTTCAAGAGTATACCGTCGGCGATCTCGCCGGTTAGTTCAATCATCTCCCAGCCCGTAGCGCCAATGTAAATTGGAATGTTGCGAGGCGTAGAAGGATCTCCGTAAACAACGTCCAGTCGTATGTCCCGCACCTTCACGAACTCCCCCTCGAACGTGACGTTCTCCATCCGAAAGAGGCGTTGTAGAACGGTGACGTACTCTCGCATTGCTTTCAGCGGTTTCTTTCGCTCGATACCAACCTTCGACGCCAGCGGATCCCACCAAGCGCCCACTCCAAGCAAGCTGCGACCGGCAGAGAGCTCATCGAGAGTTAGAAAAGATACGGCGGTCAGCGCCACGTTCCGTGTCCAGTTGTTTATCACTCCAGTTCCAAGTTTGATTTTGTCGGTCACGGCAGCCATAGCCGCTAGGGGCGTGAGGGCGTCGCGTGCGAGGCGCGATTCAGCATGCCAGATCGCCTCGAACCCCTTCTGCTCAGCATACTGAGCGAATTTCATCTCCTCACGAATCGTATGTTTATCCTGAAGGTAAAGCGCTACTCGGTCCATACCGGAGAATTAACGCCGGTTGAACAAGAGTGTTTTGCCCGCCCTTCGTTCACTTGAAGGGAAGACTTTTACCCGTACTTTCCAGTTGTTTGATGAGGTTTAGTCATGCCAGTTTCCTATGTTCTGCTTAACGTTGATCCAGGCTCGGAGGAGAACGTACTCAAAGAGGTCCGAAAGGCTCCGAACGTGAAGGAGTGCCACCGAGTCTACGGTATTTACGACATGATCGCGAAAGTCGAAGCCGACTCAATGGACGGGCTGAAAGAAATCATCACATGGAAAATAAGACGACTTCCCGGCGTTCGTTCCACCGTCACAACAATGGTCATAGAATAACGGATAGAAAGTTCCCTAGTTTCCGGGTTAAGTAACAACGGTTCCTGTGCTATCGGGTAAATTGATCCGTTGCTATCCGTTCTCCTATCTGATCTCGGAGCCAATCTTGCACGACGATAAGCTCCTTCATTATGCCCATCTTTACACTCTCGACACCGTCAAGTCCTCTAATCCATTTGATGGTGTCATCCGCTTCTGAGAGGTTGTCGAAGAGATTTACAAATGTCGAGTATTGATCTGAACTCGTATTGGCGAGTTCAACTCTCCCTACCTTGCTGAGCACGAGTTTATCGACCGAACTCTTTCTCTTTGCGTCAGGACAGAAGACTAGGAAGACGCAGGATAGGCCCGCGAACAGTCTAAAGTTTGGAGTTCCCTGCAGGTAGACGACGCGTCCGTCTCTCATTGACGTCAACCGTCTCTCTACCGTCCGGATGGACACGCCTACCGATTCCGAGACGCCTTCGAGGCTCTTCCTTGCGTCCTCCAGCATCTCCTGCAATATCTTCCAGTCAATCCTGGTCATCCGACGGTCTGAATCAGGAAAACTCAGTTTCCAAGCAGTTGGTTCCGATGAATCGCAAACCGAGCTGATGAGTTCCGTTTTCCTTTTCAGCGCGTCCGCATTCGGATAGTACAGCGTCACCTGCAATCCTCTTCCGCGGAAATCAAGTATCTTGACGACTCCATCGACCCGCCTGACTTCCGCGATCGCCCTATCCTTCTTTTCTTCGTCACCGACTTCGAGGTCTATGCTGGCTGCCTCGCACCCCAGAAAATGTGGATTGACCATCATCCTCCAGCCAGGCAAGGATCCTCGCTCTTCCGCTCGCTTGAGTCTCCGCCTGACAGTTTCTTCATCTACGCCAATCCTCTTGGCTATGTTCGAATAGCTCTCTCTGACATTCCACTGAAGCGAGCTGGGGCTGCCCAGTTCTTTGATTATCCTAACGTCAAGATCGTCTAGGCGGTGCATGGCTGGTAGTCGAAACCCGTCAAAGGGGCGCTTAACCTTGTCGAAATTCCTCTCCGCTGTAGGGGCGGGATTAAGACTCGCACACTGTGAGTAAGCTGCTGGAGATGAGAAATTTGGATAAAGTAATATTCTTCGAAATACCGGTCGACAAACCTGTGCGCGCAAGGAACTTCTACAGTACAGTTTTCGGTTGGAAGATGAAGGAGGTTCCAGAGATGCATTACACCCAAGTCGGAACCGTTGAGGCTGATGGGCTCGGAGTAAGAGGAAAGCCGAAGGACCCCGGCGCAATAAACGGCGGCATGATAGAGCGACGTGACCCAGTTAAGTCACCCGTCATCTACATCAGCGTGAAGAACATTGACCAGGCAGCTGCAACCATCGAGCAGAACGGCGGCAAAGTCATCCAACCAAAAACGCCCGTCGGAAACTTCGGATTCGCAGCCTACTTCAGAGACACAGAAGACAACATTGTCGGCCTCTGGCAATTCGCATAACCCTCCCAAGGCAGGATCAAGCGACCTTTCTTCAAAACAGGTTAGGTTGATGTCAATTCGAAAGAGTAAACACTTCAACCCCAGCGCTCGGAAAATGCTGGGCGCCTTTCCTTTTACTCTGTAGTTTCGGTTCGGGGTTGGTATGAAGCTACCATACAAGTTCTCGTATCAGGTTAAGCCTCTCAAGCCTTACTGTTTCAGGCTCACGGTGAGGAAGCCGGCTGGTTGGTCTCTCTTCACCCCCTTCGAAGTATACGAGAATGAAACCCTATGGTCAGCTCTACACCTTAACGACGAACTGGTAGGCGTTAAAGTTCGGTCGCCTGGGAACACCGACCACCCACTCCTCAAAGTAGACGTGTTCACCAAGAAGTACGCGGCTGTAGCTTTCAGAGAGAATGTGAGGGAAGGGTTGAATGAGCTGTTAGGGGTGAATGAAGACCTAGCTCCATTCTACACGGTTGCAAGGAACGACCCCATACTGAAGCACGTAATCACAGACCTATACGGAATGCATGACACGTTTTCAAGTTCCCTGTTCGCCCGTGCAACCCTCGCAATTCTGCTGCAGATGACCGGCATCAAGCGAGGTAACCAAATGATGAACTGCGTAATAACGAAGTACGGGCAGACGGCTGAGTTCGATGGAAGGCGCATCCGTGTCTGGCCAACGTACAGGCGCGTCAGCACTCTCACGACCAAGCAGCTCGCGAAAACCTGCAAGGTAGGCTACCGAGCCAAACGCCTAGTAAACCTAGCAAGGGTGATGACAAAGAACCGCGGACCGACACTTGCTGAACTGAGAGCGCTCACAGGAGAAGAAGCAAAACGAGTGCTGATGGAACTGCCGGGAATCGGCGACTACTCCGCCGACATGATCAACCGTCCCGCAGGTTTCCCAATCGATGTCTGGTCAGCATCCGTGTTTGGAAAGTTGTTCTACGGAAAGGAGCCTGAGAACAACAGGGAAGCGGTTGAGACCGTGAAACGGGAAGGGATTCGTCGGTGGGGCAAGTGGTCGTGGATGGCTTTCTTCTACACCGTCCAAGATCTCGAGAACCTGTCCAGAAAACTCAACACTACGCTAAGACTTCAGTAATATTATCAACGTTACCTAATCCTCCTCGACAACCCGCGGCGCACTAATAGTGCCCCAGGTGCACGAAATGCAAAAGTTCAATCCCGAGAACGATGCGGCATCAGTCTTCCCGGATGTTCCACAAGGGCCTGAGGGCGGAGAATCACATTCTTCCGTCACTCATACCAGTCAGCTGCGGAGGGCGTTGGAGGCTACGGCATTTCTTGGTGCCTGGATGGTCATAGGATTCGTGCTAAAGCTTGACCCTAACAGCTACCTGCTCCTCGGGCTTCCGATAACGGTAGTCTTCCAACTCCTGGTACGGAAGGCGCCACTGCGAGCTTTGTGGGTGCGAAAGGCTCCGCCGTTGGATATAGGAAAATTGAAACCGGCGGCCCAGCTCGTTGCACTAGCCTTCGCTATCGCGAACATGGTGATCCTCTATGAATACTACTTTGCGACCCATAGCTGGATTCTAGTACTCTACGAACTCGTGGCCATTTTGGGGACGATTCCCCTAGCCTACGCCATCCACAACTTCACGAGGCAGATGGTTCGTCCATTGCTTCTATGCCTCGCGACCGCCGGAAGCGTGACCGTAGGCCTGGACATGACACTATACCTTTTCGGTGTGTTTGAGCAACACTCTTTGACTCCTGTCACCCTCGGCGGCTTCGTCATTATCTGGATCGTCAGTATGGTTCAGTATCTTCCAATCGTCTTTCTTCTCGAAGAGGTGTGGTTTCGAGGTGCCTTCGATAGCCACATCTATCACTTGGGAGAGAAATATCCGAACCTGACCGCCATCTACGTCTCGCTCCTCTGGGGAGCGTGGCACTTCCCCATCGTGTACACTTCCTCCATGGGGCTGAATGCTGATATTGGCGTCTTGATGGAGCTGCTAGTCCTCCAGGGGGTCGTGGGATCGTTCCTCTCGATCTACTGGCGCAAGAGCGGAAACCTATTGGTACCCGGCTCGGTCCATGCTTTCGCTGATTCAGTCAGAAACGGACTCGGACTATTCTGACCCTGGTTCAGTGAATTGTCGCGTTGAGCACGAAGCGCGGAAAGTTTGCGGCATAAAGAATCCCTACGCTTATCCAATGCTTTCTACTTCAGTTAGGTTAGTCGGGTTAGATGATTACGAGAACGGAAATTCTCACCGATTCCTCTAAGGTTGAAGCGGCTTGGTCCAAGCAATATGATAGGCTGGCTCAGATATTCGCTGGCATCGTCGGAAAGAAAAACAGGAGAATCGCAGAGATAGGATGCGGTAGAGGGCAGATTACTATCCCATTAGCTAAACGCGCGGCTAACTCTCGATTCGTTCTTGTCGACAGATTTGCGAACACAGGGACAGGCTCCTACTCCAAGAACTACAAGGTGCTTTTGTCGAATCTGAAGAAAGCGAAGCTGAAGGGACGAGCGCGTATAGTGGTCTCAGATTACTTAGAATGGATTGCGGCGGAAGATGACGAGACGTACAATGCGATAATCTCAAGCGAATTTCTTCCAGAAACTGACTCGGTTGAAGTTAGGCACTTGATGCAAGCATGCTATAGGCTATTGAAACCGGGAGGCGTAACAATGCACTCCTTCCTTTCGCCCATCGCTAGGAACTCTAGGCAGAGACTGATGATTACGGCTGACTCGAATCCAGTCTGGACGCGAACTCCGCCAAAAGAATGGTTCTCTCCAAGACCAGAGCTTGTCATTAAGGAATTCAGAGAATCTGGCTTTCAGCGAATCCGGAGAATCACGATTAGGTCACATCTCATTATGAAAGCAGATGCCGCTAAGAGCTACCTCAAAAGTGGAGAAGTCAAAGCGAGCTTCTATGAGAAACACAAGGCGCAACTCGACAAGAGCGGATTAGAAATCCCTGATTGGGTCATCGTCTCAGGTATCAAACCATGATTCTTCATTCGGGACATTGAGATGAAGAAGAACACAATTCTGTTCGATTTGGGTGGAACCTTAGCGCACTATTACGATATGTCCGAGTTCCCCTTTATCCTCGAACAAGCGACTGGAGAAGTTCGACGCTATCTTGACGAGAAAGGGCTTCTCACAGTTACACCGGAACTAATTCGCCGACGAGTCAGGAAGGAGGATCATGGATCTGCAAATTACCGTTCCCGACCTCTCGAGGGAAGATTAGCTCGCATCTTTGGACTCGAAGCCTCCACTGCAACGGATGAGCTTTTGATAGAAATGTGCAAGCGCTTCATCGCGCCAATATTCGCAAGAGGCAAATGCTACGAAGATACGCTACCTGCACTCAAAGAACTAAGGTCAAGAGGCTTTAGGACCGCCATCGTCTCGAACACGTCATGGGGTAGCCCAGCAGGCTTATGGAAGAACGAGATAAAACGACTAGGCCTCGATCCGTACATGGACTCAGTCGTGCTTGACAGGGACGTAGGTTGGAGAAAACCATCTAAACCGATCTTTGAATTTGCACTGAAGACTCTAGGTGTCCTTCCAGGCAACTGCCTCTTCGTAGGGGACGAACCCAAATGGGATTTGAAGGGGCCGCGTGCTGTTGGCATAGAGGCAGTTCTAATTGACAGACATGGCACTAGACTTGGCGCAGAAGCTCAATTGATCAAGAACCTCCATGAGCTAACTCTCAAGCTGTAAGAAGATCGTTTATTCCCGTCGGCAGGGCGAGAATGAAGCTGACCGCGTATACTTTGGTGCAGTTTCTTGTCGGTGCTCTTCCGACCATTGTAACCACGTCTATTCAGCTGGATATCTACCTGAAACCATGACCCGGCTATCTTCACACTTCGTTCAGCCCCCTCTAGCGTTTGAGGCAAAATAGCAGGCCCCAAGCGGATGGGTGGGATTCGTATTCACCCTACTAATCTGATTTAGTAAAAAATAAAACCACTTGATGAGGCATAGTCTCTGGGAGGTGAGCCGTTGTTCAAATCGAAGTTAGTTTATGTCCTGTGGGCCCTGCTCGTGGCTACCGGCGTGGCTATGGCGCTCGTAAGCGTTCACGCTGGTGACGCTGGTGGAGGCGGCGGGGCAAACATGATTTTCCCTTTCCTCGTGTAAGCAGGTTACACGCCCGGCTATTCATCGCACACTTTTTTTTGGCCATTATTTATTACCTATTTCAGTTTATATTATGATAATGTATCTAACAACTGCAATGCGTGACGATAATGGAAACGGAGACAGTTCGCATTTCAGACGCATTCGTGGCCGTTAGGCGTATCACGAGGCAGCTCGATCAGACAAATATCAAGATTCTTTCGGCGATGTGGAAATTTGGTCCACGCAACTTGTTGGAGGTCTCGAGGCGAACCGGCATACCCTTCACCTCTGTTTATAATCGCGTAGGAAAACTCGAAGCCCGGTCCGGAAGAATCGCCTATCTGATCCCGCAGATCTCAAAAGTAAGTATGACAAGGCTTGTGGTCCTAGTCAATGCTAAAACAAGAGAAGTAGACCATGTTCGCTCCGCGTTGAAGATACCAAACTTCTGGTGGTCAATAAACCCCTGTGAGGGTCCCTTCACCTACCACTCGGTTCACGCAGTACCTGTGAAGTATTTGAACGATTTTAGGGCATACGTAAGAGAGCTGAAAAACGTCGGGTTAATCAGAGATTATAGGATTATACGAACGGGAGAACAGATTCCAAACTTCCCAAACTTCCGGTACTACGTTGCCAAAACGAACCGCTGGACGCTTCCTTGGGGTTCATGGTTAAGTGAGCTCAAGAAAATTATTCCGCACGAAATAGAGGATCCAACTGACTACGTAAATCTCGCTGATGAGAGGGACCTGTTGATAGTTAAGGAACTCGAAAAGAACGCTCGGAAAAGTTTTGCCGACCTTGCTCCGCTCCTTGGCGTTTCTCTACAGGCGGTAAAGTACAGATACGACAAAAGGCTGGTGCCTAACGGAATAGTGAAAAATTTCGACCTGGATGTGTATCCATACCCTATTGAAGTGTCTGCTTACCACGAAATCTTGCTCGAGTTCCCTAGCAATGAGGCAATGAATAGGTTCTTCGCGCTTCAGAAAGAACTTTTCTTCATACTGGCAAGTTCCAAGGTAATTGGCCGCACGACTCTCATAGTGAGAACCTGCATACTCGAATCTCAGCTTCACAATATGTTTAGATTCTTTTCTGAAATGGCCAAGGAGAAGCTTCTCGAATCCTACTCCGCACTCAGGCTAAGCTTCAAGGGAAGAGAGACCCAAACGATTTCCTACGAGCTCTTCGACGACAAGAATGGTTGGGTGTTCAACCCGACACGGTGCATATCCGAATTGCATGAATTAGTTCAAGACAGAGGCCTCATGGCCGCACGAAAAATTCGAACGTGCGGCAATTACTTCCGAACCTAGCCAGTGAGTAAGCTGGGAACGAAGTCAATGGCCGCGAAAGTCCCTGAAGCGGCTTGAAAACAATCAGATAGATATCGTGGCGCTGTCGCTATCCAAAACAGTTACTTTCTCGACTTTCCAAGTCTTGCTGATTGCGCCTCCTTCCAGAGCTGCAAGCAACTCTGATTCCAAATCGTAGATGCTTGCACCATTCCCCTTATGCACTAACGTAATGATCCCGAACTTTCCCAAACCGTATTCCCCAGACATTCGATTAAACCGTCACTGCGTTAGTTGCTATTTCACATGTGCGAAGCAAGGTATCCCGACGGCCATGGGATAGATGTTTCATTTTTTACCGATTACAACAGTACTATTGCATAGGCGACATTCGTGACCTGCTGCACAAATGAATTAGTCTGCAGTTAATCGACATAAACGCACGCTCCCATGCTGTTTAAACTGAGAATTTGAGAAATTTGGTAGCGAGTTGACATGTTCACCGAGATAGTATGCGTACCGGTTTTGGTTAACGACGCGAAGAAATCTGCTGAATGGTATCGTGATAAGCTGGGATTTGAGGTAAGCATCCAAGCGCATTGGGTCGAAGCCAAACCCAAGGGATCCCAGACGGTGATACATCCTTGCGGGAAATGCAAGGAATGGGGAAATGATTCTCCAGGAGGCAACACGGGCATCTTCATCAAGTCCGATGACAAGACCAAGACCTACGAAGAGCTCAAAACAAAGGGCGTGAAATTCTCGAAGGAACTAACAAAGGAATCTTGGGGCACATACGCGACATTCAAAGACCCCGACGGAAACGAATTCTGGATGTGACGACGGATATTGCCGGGCTGAACTCGGCTAGATGATTAACTTGCCCATTTCGACGACCGTCTTCCCGTCCGCTTCTAATGTGCAGCGGGAGATTGTTCCTGAGTATACGAATCCGGACTTATTCTTGCCGCCGAGCCTCTCGTTGCTTCCCATACCAATTCCGACTGCCCCCGCAACAATGCTGTTGACCGTATAACCCGCCGTTGCTTTGGGATTAAGCCCGATTGAGATGGATGCGATCCTATCTCTATCGCCCGACGAGTCTTCCCACGCTTTACGGAGATCGTTTGCTCCTCTGTCGCCTTCAAAGGAGGTGACTCTGCCTGTTTCGAACGTCCACACAATTTTACGTATCATTCGGTCTGTCCCGGGCGTCGGGACATCTAACACAACCTTGCCATCCGCCGAGTCCTCAATAACGGCTACAGCAACTGAACCAGCAGGAAGCGAGGAGCCCCAGTTTCCCTGCTGGATGTCTTGCTCATCGACAATACCGTCATTCACCAAAGGGGTTCGACCCTTTACGGACATCTGCATGTCGGTTCCGTTTGGCGCCCTGACACGTATTCTTTCCGACGATTGAAGGATTGATGCAATCTCTCTACCTTTCTTTGCAAAAGTGTCAGGGTTGACTCCTGAGGCGGTTTGCATCATATGCTTCCAAGCGTCGAAATTGAACCGGTAGACTCTTGCGCGCGGCCTGCTAACAACTCCCAACCCGACGAACAGTGACCTCACTTTGTGTTCCTGGTTCAAAAGCGAATGAGCCCTACTTTCGCCCTCCCAGTCTGCCGCCTTCTTGTCGGCCGGAACCTTTCGGAAGGCCGCGGGATCATATGTGTCGCCGAGCCAAAATTCCGCGGTTGAGATGCGTGTGAGTTCCTTGCACCACACTGACGGTTCTCGGAGGCTGTCGGCCGATAGATTACTCAGGTAGCCCACGTAGTATCTGTCAGTGTACAGGTTGAGCAGCACATCTGCTCCGTTCCTAAAACATTCGATGGCTATGTCCTCTGCCAAAGGAATGAAGTGCTCATTGAGCAGAATGGTTACAACATCACTGGACTTGATGCGGAGGCACTTGTTTACCGCAATACTTGCCAGGCTTTCAGGCATAGAGATCGATAACGCCGGTTTCCGTCTAAATGCCTTCCGAAGACATGGCCTCAAGCATTCTTGAACATACTTGCGTTGTGCGGTTAGTCTTTCACTGGGTGCCTCGAACAACAAACCTTTCAATTTCGCGGTCAGATAACCGTACTCTTAATCGAGAAAGAAAGGTGAAACCGTGTCAACAGAAAAGGTGTCTTCCCCGGAACCGGCTTTCATGAGGTGGATTCCTCTCGCAAAGCAAGTTGTCCAGAGAACCCTTGGGTTGAGCTGGAAAGATGTCTTGGACATCTACAGTTACATCCCCACTATTCCTCTGGCCGAAGCTTTGGCGTTGGAGGCTAGGCGGGCAGGTAGTGACACTCACATTACATTGATGACGGATGACCTTTGGTTTACATCCATGCAAGACTTACCTACTCGTTGGTTGCGTGAACCATCACAAGTTGAATTAGCAATCAACAAAACCGTTACAGCGCACGTATATTTGGGCGGGCCGGCCGACGCACGCCGGTTCTCTTCCTTCCCACTCGATAAGCTCGATGCCAATAACATTGGAAATCTGAAACAGGATAAGCCCAGGCAGCGCCGACGCGTTCGACAGGTGGACCTACCGATAGGACGAGTCTGCCAGGAACGTGCAGAAGCTTACAATCTAGATTACTCGAGGTGGCGCCAGAGCTACGAAGCCGCGCTAGCAGTCGATCTCGATGATATTATGAAAGCCGGCCTCGAAGCGGCACAGAAATTGATCGGTCGAAAGAAAGTTCGAATAACTTCCAACTTTGGGACAGACCTCCTCTTCGAAACCAAGGACGTCTCCCCCTTCATCGATGACGGCATAATTGATGCAAAAGATGTGCGAAGTGGGCATCTGGAGACTAGCCTACCAGCCGGCAAAGTGGTTTCAGCAATCCTCCCCAATTCCGCCGAAGGCCAGGTACACTTCGCTGAACCTGTCTTTCTGGCGGGAAAAGTCATCAAGGGCGTTAACCTAGTATTCAAGAAAGGTAAGCTTTTGCGTTGGGAAGCAAGAGAAAACGCGGACCTGCTCAGTCACCTCCTGCGAAACGCGGCAAAGATGCGAGTCGACCATTTGGGCTGGTTCGCGGTAGGATTGAACCCGTTTGCTAAGCCATGTATGCTTGACAACCGCATCGTCAAGGACGATGTGACGATCGGTTTGGGCTATCATCCACATGTGGAGCCATCGAAAAAACAGACAGCAGCTGAATTCGAGGCTACCATCGGAATATGCAACGTGGAGAGCTCATAATTCTTCCCTTAACCGCAACCTTGCTGTCTGTCTCCAAAATAACTCGTCAAGGGTTAAGAGTTACACGTATAGAATCGTTCCACCTTCGCCTACTACGAAAATTTGCAATGATCTAGGAGTAAACAGCTTTGCGGGTTGAAAAGACAGTTAATTTCAAACTCAACGGACAACCCGTCACTGTCAAGTGCCCCCCAGCCTACACCCTGCTTGAAGTTCTACGCGAGGAACTCCACGTTACAGGCCCGAAGGAAGACTGCGCCAAGGGTGAATGCGGAGCATGCACTGTAATCAAAGATGGAGTACCAGTATGTTCATGCCTCGTCCTCGTTTCACAGGCTGAAGGCTCTGAGATCATAACCTCCGAGGGGCTCGTTAAGGATGGGAAGTTGAATCCTGTTCAGGAAGCGTTTTTGGACGAAGGTGCGGTGCAGTGCGGCCACTGCATCCCAGGCATGATCGTCTCCGCCTCCGCCCTCCTAATGCACAACCCGAAACCGACAGTAGATGAGATTCGCACGGCTCTCTCAGGTAACCTCTGCAGATGCACCGGCTACTCAAAGATCATCACCGCTGTCCAAGAGGCCGCAAAGAACCGGAGGCATTAGGGCTTTGATGAGGTCCGAGATCGACGTCCTGACACCTAAGAGCCTCGACGAGGCACTAAACATTCTCCACGAAAACCAGAACGGAGTAAGGATTGTTGCTGGAGGTTCGGATGTGATTGTGCAACTTAGGGACGGCGTCATCAAGACGGATAAACTTCTCAACATACTCTCAATCAGGGAACTAAGATTTGTAAGGAAAGAGGATGGTCGGATTCACATTGGTGCACTGGCAACATACAGCGACATTGTCCACTCTCAACTAACCCGGGAACACGCGTGGCCTCTTGTGGAGGCTGCAAGGCAGATTGGAGCAATCCAACTTCAAAACACCGCAACCATAGGCGGCAACCTAGGGAACGCTTCACCCGCCGGTGACAGCCTACCCCCCCTCTATGCCCTCGACACAGTCGTAGTCACACGAAGCACAGCCGGATCGCGAGAAATCCCAATAGAAAAATTCTTTCTCGCCTACAGGAAAACTGCACTCAAGCCTGACGAATTAATCGAACAAGTACACTTCAGCCCTCTCGGTGAGCGGGACAGAGGAGCATACGTGAAGCTTGGGCTCCGCGAAGCCAATGCAATCTCGATCGTGGATGTAGCAACAGTGCTGCGAGATGGGAGCAAGAAGGATACATTTGCTGAAGCGAGAGTTGCTTTGGGAGCCGTCGCGCCTGACATTCTACGAGCCAGAGGATGTGAAGAGGCTTTGACTAACAAGCCCTTGAACCAGGAGATCTTAAAGAGGGCAGGATCCCTCGCGGCCGACGACGCTAAACCGATAGACGACATACGGGGTTCAGCTCAGTACAGAAAAGACGTCGTGGCTTCACTGGTCTTCGAGGCGTTAAATCAGGCACTTTACGGGAAGAAGTAGGGGGTTGGGTAGGCGGTTGCTGGTCAAGGTCAGGGTTTTCGGCGCCCCATCTCTCTCGCTCGAGAGGAAAGAGCTAACCATCGAATTGAAAGACAACGCAACAACCGAAGACCTACTCCAATCCCTACCGGTCAAAGACAAAGACTACCTGTACGTTGTTCGTGCGGGAATTAGGCTCAATTCCAAATCCAAGATCAACGACGGCGACGAAATCCTAGTCGTCCCACCGATCGCAGGAGGTTGACACAACGACCAAACAAATAACCGCCAAACGGGAAGAGACGAAATGGGTAGGGAAATCAGTCGTACGTAAAGATGGCCGTGGGAAAGTCACGGGAGACACGAAATTCTTCTCAGACATGGCCCTGCCAAACATGCTCTACGCAAAAGTCACACGCAGCAAATACCCGCACGCTCTGATCAAAAGAATCAACACGGAGAAAGCGAAAAACATTCCTGGCGTGGTCGCCGTCCTAACACACAAGGACATCCCAGCTCTCAATGCGTTCGGTATCCTAACCCCCGACCAACCCGTCCTCTGCTTCGACAAAGTCAGGTATCTCGGAGACGCAGTCGCCGTTGTCGCCGCCGAAAGTCTAGAGGCCGCAGAGAAAGCCGCACAGGCGGTCGAAGTTGAGTACGAGCCGCTTCCCATCGTATCTGATCCGCTGGAAGCGATGAAGCCCGACGCTCCCAAAGTTCACGAGAAAGGGAACATGCTCCGCCATGCAACAGTCCGAGTGGGAAATGTTGACAAGGCATTCCGCGACGCCGCGGTCGTTGTGGAGAATACCTACCGAACGGGACGGCAAATGCACATGTACCTTGAGACCGAGGCGGGAATCGCGATGCTTGACGAGCAGGGACGACTCGTTCTCTACAGCGGAGGCCAATCACCGTACCGAGATCAAATGCAGGTCTCAAGATCGTTAGGAATCAAACCTGAGGAAGTCAGGGTCATTTCGACCCCGGTGGGCGGCGCATTTGGTGGCAAGGAAGAGAATACCGTCCAAATTCACCTAGCCCTCCTAGCGATGAAAACTAAGCGCCCAGTCAAGATGGTTTGGACGCGCGAGGAATCCGGCATAGCGGGCATGAAACGGCACCCTATGATTGTAACAACGAAGACGGCGGCCGATCGGGAGGGGAGAATCCTAGCGAATAAGGTTCGAATAGTGGCCGATACAGGAGCCTACGCATCTCTCGGCCCCACGGTGCTTGATGTCGCTGTTGAAACTTCATGCGGACCTTACCGCATACCGAACATCGATATCGATGCCTACTCAGTCTATACAAATAATGGGGTTGCCGGAGCGTTCCGCGGTTTCGGCGCTCCCCAAGTGAATTTTGCGATCGAATCGAATATAGATATTATTGCGGAAAGGTTAGGGATCGATAGGCTGGAAATTCGTAAGAAGAATGTGCTCCGTGAAGGTGACATCGGGCCTTTCGGGTACAAAATGTTCGGCAGCGTTGGGGTCTACGAGACTCTCCAGAAAGCCGAGCGCACAGATCTCTGGAAAAACAGAACGAAACACACATCCAAAGCGTCAGCGCCGTGGTGTAAGAGAGGGATCGCGGTCACAGTAGCTATCAAAGGCTTTGGCTTCGGCACCCTTCCCGACTTCGCCGCCGCCTCCATTCAAATCACACCGACCGGCAAATTCGTAGTCGGAGTAAGTTGCCCGGAGATTGGCCAGGGGGCAATCACAGCCTACTCCCAAATTGCCGCAGACGCGCTGCACTGCGACATTGCTGACGTATACATCGCCTCTGCCGACTCGCAACTCACCCCCGATACTGGGACTTCGTCAGCGTCGATGGCATTGGTCAGAGGCGGAAACGCCATCTTGGCCGCCGCGCCTAAGATGAATCAATTACTTCTCGACGTAGCCAGCGAGATAACTGGAGAGCCGAAGGAGGATCTTGATTTCGGTGGATCAAGAATTTCCAGTAAACGGAAACCTGGGAAATCGGCAAATTACGTCGAGATCGCGCAATTTCTCCATCGTAAAGGCTCGGAGACAAGGATTGTCGCAGGGTTCGAAGTTCCGCGTGTCGACAAACCGGTCGAGGGAAGCATAGAGATTCCCCATTGGTCGTACATGTACGCCACCGCCATTGCCCTCGTGGAAGTTGACACATTAACCGGCGCTACGAAAGTTCTACAATTCTTCCTCTCACCAGATTCTGGCACGGTAATCAACCCCCAATCCTACACGGGCCAATGCGAGGGCGCAATCGTGCAAGGATTAGGGTTCGCGTTAACTGAAGAAACACAAATCGATAACGGACAAATCAAGACAAACAATTTCACAACATACATCATACCCACCATCCGTGATGTCCCAGAAATTCAGATCGAGCCGGTAGAGACTTACGAAAAGATCGGCCCGTATGGAGCCAAAGGTTTAGGGGAGATTGGTATAATACCCGTCGGATCAGCCGTCGCGAACGCAATCTACGACGCCACGGGAACCAGGCTCTTCACGCTGCCAGCCACCCCAGAACGTGTTTTCCAGGCCCTCAAACGGAATGAGAATCGAGATGCCGCCAAAAGTCAAAGTTAGGCTGTTCCACGAATTGAGATCCGCCCTGGGTCAAAGCGAGATAGAACTCGACGCCAACACTCTTAACGACGTGGTGGAATCGTTGATTTCGTCGAATTCCTCCGTAAAGGAACTGTTTTTCGATGCAAAAGGCAAGTTGCGCAGCTACACCATGTTCTACATTAACAATACCCCTCAAAATCCTCCGGAATTAGCAAGGAAACTAAATGACGGGGACCTAATCCTATTGGTTCCAACAGCAGCTGGCGGATGAGAATAGTTGCGCAGGTTTGACATGTTCGTACCGGAGAACCTAGGCGATCTACTTCAGTATCTCGACTCACACCAAGCCGGAGTACACCTGATCGCGAACGGGACCGATCTGATCAATCGGATTCAGCGAAGGCAGGTTAGCCCGAAAGTATTGGTTGACCTTACAGGCCTGACTGAGTTCAAGTATGTGAAGTGGGAGGGTGGGATGATTAAGATCGGTGGCTTAACGACCATATCGGAGCTCATCGCATCCCCCTTCATAGACTCGCGATACGATGTCTTCCGAGAGGTTGCAATGAAGTTTGGCGGACCATCGATAATTAACATGGCAACTGTTGGAGGAAACATTTGTTCCGCTTCATCATCAGAAGACCTACTGCCAGTGCTACTGGTTCTTGATGCAGAAGTTCAAGTTCGCAATATTCATGGAGTGCGAACGCTTCGAGTGGAAGATTTCGTCAAAGGAAAACGAATGACCGACCTAAAACCAAACGAAATCCTAGTAGAGACAAGCTTCAGGGAAATAGATTCACACTCAGCCTGCAGCTTTGAAAAGATTGGAATGAGAAATTCACTCATAATCGCCTTCGTAAATTGCGCAGTCTTCCTGAAACTGGCTGAGAATAAGATGTGTGACGAGATTCGTATCGCCTTCAACCGAGTTAACGGAAAGATTCCGCAAAGAGCACGGCAGACTGAAAAAATAATGAAAGGAAAGAAACTGAATGAACAATCGTTGTCCGACGCGGTCGCAACGTTGAGAAACGAACTCAAGCTGACCTCGGACTTTAGGGCCTCAGAGGAATACCGCTTGGAAGTCGCGTGCGTCATCTTCAAGCGTACGGTAAGTAGATGCATCGATAGACTTGCTGGAGAGGAGATACTTGTCTAAGCATTTACTGAAATTCTCAGTCAACGGCAAAGACTACGCGGTCGTCGTCGAATCACATGAACGATTATTGGATGTGTTGCGGGACAAGTTAGGGTTGAAAGGAACGAAGGAAGGCTGCAGCACAGGGGACTGCGGAATATGTGGCGTATTGATGGATGGAAAATTGGTGAACTCATGCCTGATCTTCGCGATTCAAGCGAGAAACAAGAAAATCGTGACTATCGAAGGCATAGGTTCCGCGGAAAAGCTTCATCCCATACAACGTGCCTTCATGAAATGGAACGCGGCCCAGTGTGGTTACTGCATCCCAGCCATGATCTTAGCAAGTAAGGATCTGCTCGAAAAGAATCCTAACCCTACTACTGAAGACATCAAGAACGCCACCCGCGGCATCATTTGTCGATGTACGGGGTATGTGAAAATCTTCGAAGCCGTCAAAACGGCTGCCTCTGAAATGAGGGGGTCCGAGTAATTGACTGATCAGGCAGCGGGGAAGAAGCTCACGCAGAGCCAACAGATGCTGGTAGTTGGTAAGAGTGTTGGACGAGTAGACTCACTCGACAAAGTACTTGGTAAACCAATCTACACGATGGACATCGTACCAGAAAACGCACTCTACTTGAAAGTTGTCAGATCTACCGTCGCCCACGCCCTGCTCAAGCGAGTGGACCTGTCGGAAGCACGAACATACCCCGGCGTAGTGGCAGTTGTAACGGCTCAGGACATACCTGGAATCAACGAGTCAACAGCTCTCCTTCCTGACAAGCCGCTGTTCGCGACGGATAGGGTACGTTTTGCGGGCGAACCGATAGCGGCGATTGCAGCCTACGACCCTTCCATCGCCGAAGAAGCCGTTGACCTCGTCAAGATAGAGTATGAACCACTCCCATCAGTATTCTCACCCATCGACGCAATGAAACCTGGTGCGCCCCAGATTCATGAGAAAGGAAACGTGGCAAAGTATCTGAAGGTTCGAAAGGGCAATGTGGAAGAAGGCTTCAAGCAAGCGGACTTGATTGTTGAAGCAACTTACAAGACTCCGTTTCAGGATCCAGTGCCATTGGAGCCTGAAGCCGGGTTCGTGATACCTGAGCCCGATGGTTCGGTTACCTGCGTTGGCTCTATTCAGAGCCCCTACCATGTGCAAACGGGAATCGCTAAGATCCTCTCACTTCGGCCCGAACAGGTTCGAGTCATTCAAGCAGCCACCGGCGGAGCTTTCGGACCAAAATCCGACGAAATCCCAGTCGACGTGCTCGGGATGGCGGCCCTGGTTGCCGTTAGAACAGGTAAGCCTGCGGCCCTCTCCTACACTCGAGAGGAATCGATGATAGGGCACACGAAACGACACCCATTCGTCATATCCGTGAAAGTTGGTGTAAAGAAAAACGGGAAACTCACAGCTTGGGAAACGAAATTGGTCGCCGACACCGGCGCCTATGCCTCGCTTGGCCCACTCGTCGTCATACGTGCATGCTTCCACGCAACCGGCCCCTACGTCATTCCAAACGTGAAAACCGACGCCTACTGCGTCTACACGAACAACACGATGGCCGGCTCATTCAGAGGGTTCGGCGGGCCGCAGTCTCATTTCGCCGCTGAATCCCACATAGATGAGATCGCGAAGAAGTTAGGCATGGACCCATTGGATCTTCGTGTAATGAACATGCTTAGGCCCGGCACACTAACAGCTACAAGCCAAATGGTTGACGAGGGCTGTGGACTCGAAGAGTGCGTAAAGAAAGCGACCGCGGAAGCAGACTGGTATAATCAACGCCGAAAATTCCAGGGCATGAACGGGACGAAGAAGCGGGGTTTGGGAATCGCCATCATGTATCACGGCAACAGCCTAGGTCCAGAAGGCAACGATTTTGCGACGGTACACATGGAAATCGATAGCGAGGGTAAGATCAGAGTTAGAACGGCGCTTACCGAGTATGGGACCGGAGCCCCATCCGGCTTACTTCAGATCGCGGCCGAAACAATGCACCTACCCCTAGAATACTTCACTCTCGACGCGTCGGACACGGAGTATTGCGGTGACTCGGGGCCGACAGTTGCTTCCCGAACAATAACGATTGGCGGTCGGGCTACGCAGATGGTTGCTGGAAAGCTTGGCCAGAAACTGAGAGAAATCGCTGCGGCGATGCTAAAGTGCTCAGCGGATGAAGTGGAATCAAACGAAGGTGTCTTCACCTCTAAATCAGCTCACTCGGTAGCCTTCCGTGACGTTGTTGCTAACGCTTATTCACGGGGCATATCTTTGAAAGAGTCCAGCACGTTCACAGCGCCAAAATGCGACTACGACCCTGAGACCAGCCAGGGAACGGTATACTTGCAATACACCTACGCCGCGGTCACCGCGGAAGTTGAGGTGGATACTGAAACCGGACGAGTGCAGGTTCTGAAGATGGTTGCAGCCTACGACGTAGGTAAAGCCATCAACCCGATTTCGGTCGAAGGACAGATAGAGGGAGGGACGATTCAAGGGTTAGGCTATGCCTTGATGGAGGATATGATTCACAAGAATGGGGTAGTCGTTAACCCGAACTTGGGAGATTATTACGTTCCCACCTCACTTGACATACCCGAGATCAAGACGATAATCGTAGAATACCCCGGCCGCCTAGGTCCTTTCGGCGCGAAAGCCATCGGCGAACCACCAATAGTCCTCCCCGCCCCCGCAATCGTGAACGCCATCGACAACGCCATCGGCGTGAGAATCAACGAGATACCGGCGACCCCCGATCGAGTATTGACCAGTTTGAGGACAGCTATACAAGCATCCGGGAAGAGATAGGGATGAAAACAATTTGAAACTCATCCCAATCTACTCCGATAAGGCGCTGCTTGAGGAAGCCCATAAGCTGATGCAAGACTCGCAGCCTTTTGCTTGGGTGACCATAGTCAACCAGGAGGGTTCGAGCGCTCGCCATTTAGGATCATCAATGCTCGTAACCGGCGAAGGTAAAGTCGTAGGGACAGTGGGCGGAGCAATTGCTGAACTTCAACTGATCGATCAATCCGTACAGGCAATTAAGGAAGGAAAACCGAGGACGGTTAAAATGCCACTGCCAGTTTGTGCGGGCGTCATAACATGTTTCATAAACGTCTTCCACGCCCCTGAACACCTAATCCTCGTTGGAGCGGGTCATGTCTCCCAACCAATGTCGAAACTGGCGAAAATGCTCGGCTTTGAGGTTACCGTAATAGACGACCGAGGCGACTATGCAACCTCTGAACGATTCCCTGAGGCTGATAGGATCATTGTTGACGACTGGGAAAAAGCTCTGAAAGAAGTTAGCATAGACTCGCACACTTACATCGTTATCCTAACTTACGCCGGAGAATATGACGAGCTAGCCCTAAGAAGCGTAGTTACTTCGAAGGCGGCCTACATTGGAATGATCTCGAGCGAAGCCAAAGCTAAGGGTATTCTCTCGAAGCTAAGGCGAGACGGAATCCCAGACGACATTCTGCGAAGAGTTGTAACGCCCATCGGACTTGACATCGGTGCTGAGACGCCGGCCGAGGTTGCTGTAAGCACCATGGCTGAGATAGTGATGCGCAGAAAGAAACGGACAGGCAGACCTCTTTCAATCGCGGAACGAGAGATAACCAAGTCTTAATCAACCCAAATCTAATTTGGATGCTTTTCGGAATTCGGTTATGGCCTTAGGGGTCTGTGGAAGAAACTTTTAGATACTACAATTATAGGAGCTTGCGGAGACCACCCAATGTCATTAGGCGACCTTCAAGCCGACATCCTTGGCGTTGTGCATAGGCTAGGCAAAGCGTCTGCTCGAGAAGTAATGAAAGAAATTGGAACTACGCGACATGTCGCCTACACAACCGTGGGAACGGTTCTCGACCGACTCTACCGAAAAGGCTTGGTTCGAAGAACCAAGGTCGTCGGGCGTGGCGGCACCAAATACCTCTACTCCCCCGCGCCCTCCGAGGACATCCAAACGAACCTTGTTCAGAGAGCGCTCAGCCAACTCATAAACGCCTTCGGACCGTCAATAGTCCCAACAATCTACGATAACCTCGAACGAATTTCGAAGGAAGAAACCGACGAGCTAAAGAGAAAGGTCGATAAAGCGAGAAGGTAGGCCACGATTGATCTTACAAATCTACGAGGCCTACTTCACCACTTTCAGAGTGATTGCCGCAATCATACTGCCTCTCGCATCCATCCTCGTGTTATTCTTGTTTTTCCGAAGAAGCAGTAACCCGAGATCCCGATCTTGGAGCCTTGGCATGATGATGCTCTCTTCAATCTTCTTCTGGCTCTTCATCGGCCTCAGCCTCGTCCTATGCTACACCCTATCAGATCTATACGAGTATCAACCAGAAGTTGCGGTTCGAACCGTCTTCGGAACCGTGTTGTTACTGGCCATTTTAGGCGGTCTGCCGCTATCCATACTCTTAACGCGATTTTCCCCCCGAATAGTTCTTGCAAAGGTGAAGAACCTCTCACCACCTAAACCAGATACCGCAACCTCCTTCGACACTCTCCGCAGAACGATGGGAGTAGCAGATACCGAACTTATGATCTCCAAGACAAGCGTCCCTATCTCGTTCGCAGTTGAGGTTCACAAACCAATCATAGTCATGTCGGAGAAACTGCTATCTCTATTGAAGAAAGATGAAATTGAAGCCGTCATGGCTCACGAGCTAGCTCACGTGAAGAACTCTGATACTATCCTGAAAGCCATGGTCACCGCATACAGGACCGCACTGCCCCAGGACCCAATCATACGTCTGGTTGAAGCGGCTTTTCACCGAGAGAGGGAAATGGTCGCGGATGAGACTGCAGCCAGAACGACTGAGAAGCCGCTGTCACTTGCGTCAGCATTGCTGAAGATCTATGACGCGTTTCCAAAGAATGCCCTTCGATCCTATGGAACTCTATCGATACTCGGGACTGGAAAAACACTCTTGAGCCGTCATCCGCCGTTAAGGCAGCGAATACAGCGGTTAGTTCATTTGGCGGAAATCTACGACTCTAGAACACACTAATCTATTGCTCTAGGTTTTGTCGTCTTTCTTCTGTTTAGTGAGATCCGCAACACTCAATGCCCCCAATGGGGGGAACCCCATAGAAACCCCTGCGGTCGGTGTGTTCGTCGGGACCAACATCAGGGTTCCTTTGCTTTG
>Ga0074046_10001204_pt1 | contig 23893 bp, 23 predicted proteins | sample BogForMeECP23OM3_FD_94441 | JGI IMG/M metagenome (GOLD analysis project Ga0074046, IMG submission 94441) | Bog forest soil microbial communities from Calvert Island, British Columbia, Canada - Bog Forest MetaG ECP23OM3 | ecosystem: Environmental > Terrestrial > Soil > Wetlands ...
AGGGGTGCGAGTGAGCGAGGTCTCAGGCCGAACAGCACGTGAAAGGGGCGCCCACTTAACGTGGAACGCCCCTTTTCTTGCGCGACCAATTTGTTACGGATGGAGTCCGAGCAGTTCGAATCCTCCGAGTGGAGGATTGTTCGGATCGGTCCGCAGGTTCATTGGGTTGGCAGTCCCCACGTAAAGCGTACCGCCCGTGGCAAGCATCGTGCGGATTCCATAGTTCAGATAGTTCCCAACACCGTACTGACTTTCAGGAGTCGCAGCGCTGTTACCCGAGAAGCTCCAGAGGTCGGCTCCATAAGTGATGTTCTGTCCGAAACCCTGGGAGAGTTCCGCGATGATCGATATCACATCGCCGGGATCGCCGAGCATCGGTGGAACGAGCTGCGCGACCAGATCGACCAGGACGAAACTCCAATCGAAAGTTCCGACATAGAGCTTGCCATTGTAGGCCGCCATCGCCCAATCATAGGTATTGAACGGGTTGCCGAAACCTGCCGGGCCAAATTGGGGCTCGACGTTCATATTGTTGGGACGCGTCTGCCAGCCGTTATAGGGGCTATACACGCCCATCAGCGAGTCGCCGTACAGCAGGGTCGCGGCGAATTTTTTGGGAAATTTAGATCCGCAGCATTGAAAGATCGCAACTGGCCGCGTGGTGTCGACTGTGGAGGCCACTACGTCGGTGACCTCGGGAATTCCCATAGGTGGGTAAGCCAGGTAGTGGGTGGCCAACCCTGAGAGCGGCACCTGCATCGTTCCCCAGTAGATGGAACCGTTGTATGAGCTGATCGCGCCGCCGAAAATGCTCTGCGCGGTGACTGGATCCGCTTCGTACTGTCCGATGCTCCAGAGCTCTTTCCATTGGGCGGCGTTCTTTGGCGTGAGGCCATTTGCGTCGATCTGCGGACTCGACCATAGGCCGGTCAACTTCCCGGTCTTCGAGTTCACTCCGCCCCAAGTGGTTGCGAGCAGCCAATGGCCGCGGAACGGCGCAAGATTGGCCGGTTCGGCATCCAGATTTCCAACTATGCTGAACTGGAACGGATTCTTCACCGTGCCGGTCCATTTGAGGATGCTGCCGGTGCTGTCCGCATTCTGCACGCCGGTGTAGAGGTAGAGGGGGTTGTTGGGCGCGGTGACCCGCAGTGTCGTCCACTGACGGATGTCAGAGAACTGCGGCAGCGTCGTCGAGCCCAGGTATGCTCCCGTCGAATTCTGGAAAGCGAAGAGGTTGATACCCGGTGGGGTCTCGCCGAAGGGGGCCAGCGCCGGGCCGGCAACGATCACGAGATCGCCCATCGAACCGGCGGAACGCAGACCAAGCGTCTGGTTGATCAGCGGATCATTCGGCGTGCGATTAGTCACCACTCCGGTGGAGGTGTTGTAAGTGAATATCTGCGGCGGACGCCAGTCGCCCAGTTCGCCGGGCAGCGACGGATCGCTATTGATGAAGTTGCTATCGCCGAATTCGCAGACATAGGAATCCGTTTCGAACGGTATCGGGGTAATCCCGACTTCGGTTTCAAATCCACTGATCACGGTGCATAGCGTGTTGGCGACCGTTCCGTACCACAGATTCTTACCAGCACTTGTCAATCCCCAAATGTACGCCTGGTTGACCTTGGGCACTCCGATAGCGCATGGCGGCGTGGCCGGATAGGTGTTGTTAGGACTGCCGATATGATCGAAACACTCGTCGGGCGCAGCCTTGGCGAGCACACTCACACTCAGCGTCGCGGCTGCTGGCGCGCTTTCCGCGGCAGTCACCAACGGATCTGTTGCCCACGACATCTTCGGCAATCCAGCGAATGCGCAGATCAGAACGGCTGCAAAAATCGCACGCAATGAAGCGCAGCGTTTGGTTCGAGCACGTTGTTGAGACAAGCTCTCTGGACATATGTAGATTCCCTCCCACAGTTCACGAAAATCTCTTTCTACAAGCAGCTTTGACGCCGCATGCGCGGGAGTCATTCAGCAAGAAGGGATGCCGTTATTCTGCAGGCTAGTGGCTGAGTCGCGCAGCACGTAGTTTCACGGAATCACCATGAAATCGGCGGAAGACTCTCGCCGATCGGACAACGATCGCAGAAAAATGACCCGACTAACGACTGTTAGGGCGCTGACCTATCTGGTGAAGGTTATGTCGAGTCAGGACATAGCTTGATTCGATCGGAGTCAGTTCTGCGTTCGTTGGTCCGAACGGATACACCTCTGACAAGGATTCCGTCGGTTGTGGCGTTGATGTTCGTCACGCCCTCGGATGATGGGAAAAAGCGAGTGGCCGCTTGCAATCCTGACCCCTAACGCCTTCCCTCGAGGGGAAGAAACAATCGCGCGAAGGATTGCGAGTGCAGCGAGAGTTATGGAACCGGGGCGGCGCCGAGTAGGCCGGCGGCTTCGTCGTAGCCCAGCATCAGGTTCATGTTCTGGACGGCTTGGCCCGACGCGCCTTTGCCCAGGTTGTCAATCGCCGTTATCACGAGCAGAGTCTCGCTGCGGCGATCGAGGATGAACGCCAACTCGCAGAAATTCGTAGCGCGTACATTGCGCAATTCGGGCAACTCGCCGGGCTTCAAAATTCGCACGAAGCGCGACTTGGCGAAGCTGGCCTCGAAGGCGGCGTGAACGTCGCTCTCGGTCGTGCCGGCGCGCGGGCGCATGAAGATCGAGCTCAGCAGACCGCGCGTGATCGGCAGCAGATGCGGTACGAACAGCAGCGCGATGTCGCGGCCGAGTGCGGCGGAGATTTCCTGCTCCATCTCGGGGACGTGGCGATGGTTGCCGACCTTGTAGGCGCGGAAATTCTCGTTGACCTCGGCGAAGAGCTGCTCGATCGACGCGGCGCGGCGCGCGCCGGTCGTGCCCGACTTCGCGTCGATGATGATCGACGACGGTTCGATCAGGTCGCGCCGTATCAGCGGCAGCAGCGCGAGCAGCGCGCCGGTCGGGAAGCATCCGGGGTTGGCGACGAGGCGCGCCTCGCGGAGTTCGTGACGATGAAACTCGCTGAGACCGTAAACCGCTTCCTTGAGCAGTTGCGGCGCGGGATGCTCGATGCCGTAAGTGGCGCGGAACTGCGCCGCATCCTTGAAGCGAAAGTCCGCCGACAGATCCACCACCTTCACGCCCGCCTTGATCAGCTCAGCGGTATGCGCGGTGCCGACCGTCTCCGGCAGGCAGGTGATCGCGACCTCGGCGCGGCCCGGGACGAGGTCGGGGCGCAATTCCTCGAACGGCGGCAAGTCGATGCCGGCCATGTGACGGTAAACGTCGGCGACCTCGCGACCGGCGTAGTGCTCGGACGTGAGCACGCTCAGCTCGACGAACGGATGGCTGGCGAGGATGCGGACGGCCTCGATGCCCGAGTATCCGGAGGCGCCGACCACGGCCACCTTGACCTTGTCGTGCGTAGCCACTTGGGGAACTTAATGCTCCTTTGCTAGTTGCGACCGAAGAAATTCAAGTATCACGATTGCGTACGCCGAGCCAGTTGGGGCTACTTGGTCTCGAACTCGAAAACCATCTCGGTCGGCGGATGCTCGGGGTCGGCGGCGAGTTTTTCCAAGTAAATCTGGACGGGAGTGTCATCGGGGCGCGTCTCGCCGAGCCGCTCGAGCTCCTGGCGCGCGGAAAAACTGTCGCCCGCACGAATCATCGTGAGCGCGTCGCCAAAGTGGCGATAGAACGTAGGATCGACGCTGTCGTTTTCGCGTCCGGCGACGTGCACGATCGGCACGAAGAGCTGTTTGCCCTTGACCTTCACCAGCCCCAGCTCGCGCCCGATGTAACCGGCGCCGGCTTCGTTGTAGGTCTCGCGGCTGACCAGCAGATGCACCTTGAAGTGGCGGGTCAGGCCTTCCAGCCGCGAGGCAAAGTTTACGGTATCGCCGATGACGGAGTAGTCGAAGCGGTTTTCGCCGCCGAGGTTGCCGACCACGACGTCGCCGGTCGAAATGCCGATGCCAATATCGAGGTCCGCGAAGCGCGGATCGTTCTTCTGGAGCTCGTGGAGATTCTCGAGCATCCTAAGCGCGCAATCGATCGCTGAGCGCGACGGATTTTCGAGATCGTTGGGCGCGCCCCAGAACGCCATGATGCCGTCGCCCATCAACTTGTCCACCACGCCGCCGGTCTTGAAAATCACGTCGATCATCGAGGTCATGTAGGTGTTCAGCAGCGCGAGCAGGTCCTCGGGCGTGGTCTTCTCGGCGCGCTTGGTGAAGCTGACGATATCGGCGAACATGATCGCGAGATGGCGCCGCTCGCCGCCGAGTTTCAACCCCTCGGGCGAATCGAGCAGCGAGGTAATAACGTCGGGGTTCAGATAATGCTCAAAGGCAGTGCGCAAGTAGCGCTTCTCGCGGCCTTCGGTGATGTAGCGATAGCCGGCCAGGAACATATACACGAGAATCGCGGCGAACATCGGGAACACGATCCCGACTACAATACCGTCGTGAAGGAGCCGGTGCTGAGCGTAAGCGTAATAGCCGACCAGCAGGATAACGCCCAACGCGGCCGACGACATCGCGGACAGCCACGCGACGCCGAGCGACATCGCGATGCCTATGAGGAGCGTGGCCACGAGCGCTATCTCCTGGGCTTCGATCGGGCGGCGCAGGAAGTCGCCTTGCAGCACGTTGTCGATCGCGTTGGCGTGGATCTCGACCCGCGGCATGTCGGGGTTGACGGGCGTCACGCCACGATCGCCGAGCCCGTGAGCGGTCGCGCCGACGAGGACGATCTTGCCCGCAAGTTTCTCGGGCGCAATCTTGTGATTGATGATGTCGGAGATCGAGTAGTACGGAAACGGCTCGGCGCCGCGGCGGAAATTCACGAGCATCCGGCCGTCGTCATCGACCGGTATCCGCACCCCAGCGAGCGACAGGCCCGAGACTCCTTCCTGATCGAGCCCCAATACCATCGTCGCCCCACCGGCAAAGGTGTCAACGATACCGATAAACAGCGGTGCGCAGTAATGACCGTCGAATTTGATGACCGTCATCTCGGTGCGGATCTCACCGTCCGCGTCCGCATCGACATCGAAAAATCCGATCGAGTGCGCCGCATCGTTGAGCAGTCCGGTGGGCGGCTCATACGCGCGCGCCTCGATCAAATCGTGGGGCGTGCCCGGAGCCTGTCGTATGATTCCGTAGGTCAGCGGGCCGGGGAGTCGAATCTGGTCGAGGAAGCCGGCGGTTTTGGCGACTCCAACATGGCCCTTCAGATGGTGGGTCTGGAACGCATACCCAAGCACGGTCTGACCCTGCGATTTCATCGCCTTCGCAAATGCCTCGTCGTTGCTGGGACCGAGGACGTCGCGGATCGACTGCCCCGTAAGGCCAAGTTGCGCGAGCTTCTGGCTGATATCTCCGCGCGCCACGTCGCTCTTGTCGGCTTCGCTGAAGATCGCGTCGAAGCCGATGACCTTGACCTTGTAGTCCTTGAGCGCATCGATCAGGCGACCCAGCACGATCCGCGGCCACGGCCATTGCCCAAGTTGCGCGATACTGCGGTCGTCGATGGTGGCGATCGCGATCAGGCCCGCGGAGGGATGCGGAGCGACGGTATTGATCCGCAGGTCGTACGCGATCAGATCCATGCGCTCGAATGCGCCGTGGAAGCGATCGTGTGCGACGAAGAGGAATCCCAGCAGCACGATTCCGAACAGGAAGGTGCGCCACGAGAATCGGTGTGACGTTTTTGCACTCGCCATCGTTAGCGATTCGAGCTTAGCTCGCCCGCGCGGGCGCCGCTAACCCCGCCGACCGTCGCGGCGAACACCCTCACACGATGTTTGCGGTATGCGCGTGAAACGTCGCGCCTACTCGAACCAGCTTAGCTGCTTGTACATGCTGATCTGGCCGTACTGATGAGCGTTGCCGTAACCCGCCTGCGCGCTCACACCGAGCTGCCACGGTCGATAGTAAAAGCCGAGATCCGGGCCACCCTGACCCTGCGCGTTGGTCAGAAAGCCGCCGAAGTACATCGCGCCGCCGACGCCGCCAAGGATCATGTACTTCTCGGTCGAGAGCAGGATTGCCTGCAGATCGATCTCGCTGCTTTCGACACCGTTCTGATAGTCGTAGATCGTGCTGAAAGATCCATTTATCGGATGCTGACTGTGCAGAAACACCCAACTCGAGAAATCGCCCTCGATGATGCTGGCGTCGCTATCGGCCACGTCATGGCCGCCAGAGATGTATAGATGCGTCCCCGGGAAAAGGGTGAAATCGGCGCCACCCTGGAAGCGGCCGAAGTTGAGTCGCGGAAAACTGCCGCTGCCCGGCGCCAGCGGACTCTCGAAGCCGTTGCCGATCCACAGTTGGTAGCCGGTCGCGCGGCCGAAGAATCCGATGTACGGCGTGACGCTTTGCTCGACCTGCACGCCCTCCTGCAAGTCGCCGTATTTGTCGCTGACGAAGCCGCCGCCGAAGCCGGTCACTTGGAGGAGTCCGGGCGTTTGAAGTGAGAAGAATCCCGGATAAGTGTCTTCAAACCATTGCGCATGTGCTGCCGGAACTATCGAGAACGCGCTGAGCGCCACTACGAGTGCTAGCGCGATGCAAACCCGGGACATTCGATTCTTCGCCACGTCTCGCCTCCTCCTCTACCGGGTCGTCCCAGTCGATGTCGTCGTGTTCACGCATACCGGACATGCCGGCACAGGTGCGGCGCTCGATCCCGGCGCCGCTCCCGCGAAACTTGCGCCGCCTGCGTTGGCGCTTTCGAGCGACACTGCGCCGGTCATCGACAACGGTCCGCCACCGGTTGGAGGTTTGTCGCATGGCAGCGTCGCTTCGTAGCCCGCGTGGACATCCTCACCCGCGTTGGGAGTCCCGACAGGCGCGAGGTTGACGGTCCCCTGGTACACGGAGACGTCAGTATATTTTTCGCATCCCTGGTAGCCGGGCCTGATTACATTCTCGCTGTAAGCGGTATCGAACTTGGTGCCGCGGACCGCCGCGACTGCATTCGGAGTATGCACCTGGTAGTCTGCCGCAGCGCCGCCCGATGCGGCGTTGACCAGCGATCGCATCACGCCCGAAAACAAGCTGACGCGCGTTGCTGCGGCTCCGCCGCTAACTGTGAACTGATCGAGCGTGATGCTGCTGGCGGGCCCAAGCTCGAGCCGGCTCTGGTCGTTGAGCACGATGACGGCATGACCGTTGGCGCCGGTGACGATTCGATCGCCCACGTTTACGCCGACGCCGGCCGCCGCTCCGATCGTCGCACCGCCGCTGCGTTGAATCTGCACCGGACCGTTCACCGACAGGAAAGATCCCGCGGCGGTCTGCGCTAGCGCCGGCCCGGATACCACAAGCAACAGCGCGCTGATGAGCAACAACCCCGCTGCAACCCCGGCGCTATAATGTAATCGGTCTGGACGCATCTAATGGCGGTCCTTTGACGCTAGCGCCTACCTTGTATTTGTGCGGATTGGGACTTGTCAAATGCCACCGTTAAGTACTTGTAATTGCGATACAAATGAAGAAGGGCGCGAGCAGCGCTCACGCCCCTGTCGTTCCAAAATGAAATCACGACGCGTGGTACGCGCGGATTCGATCGTCCTACCGCTTGGAGTACTGCGGCCGCTTACGCGCCTTGTGACGCCCGTATTTCTTGCGCTCGACCTCACGAGGATCGCGCGTCAGCATCCCGCCCTTGCGCAGTGTCGGCCGCAGCGTCTCGGTCGCGCTGACCAGCGCGCGCGAAATCCCGTGACGGACGGCGTCAGCCTGCGCCGCGATTCCGCCGCCCTCGACGCTCACCAGCACATCGTACTGCCCGACGGTCTCGGTCGCCTCGAACGGCTCCAGTATCCGCATACGCGACGTCGGGCGCGGGAAGTAGTCCTCGAGTGTGCGCTCGTTAACCGTGATCGTGCCGCTGCCGGGAAGCATCCTGACGCGCGCCACCGCAGTCTTGCGCCGCCCCGTAGTCCAGATGATGTTTTTCTTTTCTGCCATTGTGACGATCGTACCTGTTAGACGCTTACGGTCCTGATTATACGTTTACGCTCTTGGGCTTCTGCGCGGCATGCGGATGCTCGGCGCCGCGATAGACTTTAAGCTTGTTGAAAATCTGATGGCCGAGCCGATTCTTCGGCAACATCCCCTTCACCGCTATTTCAAGCAGCCGCTCGGGTTTCGCCTCGAGCATCTTGCCCGCCGAGGTCGTCCGGATTCCACCGGGCCATCCGGTATGCCGATGGTACTGCTTGCTCAGCGGCTTCGATCCCGTCAGGCGAACTTTGGCGGCATTGATAATAACGACGAAGTCGCCGGTATCCTGGTTGGGGGTGTAATCGGGCCGTGTCTTACCGGTCAGCAGGCTCGCCGCGCGCGAGGCGACTCTTCCGAGCGCTCGCTCGCTTGCATCGATCACGACCCATTGGCGGTCGCGCAGTCCACTCTCACGCGAGATGCTGCGGGTTTGTTCGGTCAGCTTCAAGTTCATGCCTCTAAAAAGTCAAATTTTGGCGGGGCCGATGGGATTTGAACCCACGACTTCCGACGTGACAGGCCGGCGTTCTAACCGGGCTGAACTACGACCCCGCCCGAACCATCTCTTGTTACATTTTCCACCGCCCGTAGCAACAACGCATCGCGCACTCGCCCTCTGATAGCAGGTTCCTTCCTAGCGTCTCTCTATCGGGGAGAGGCCGCACCGAAAGCATGCGAAGCCACTGTCGGCGTCGGAACTAGCAGTCGGGCGCTGTTCGGCGCGCACCTGTGATAGGGCGGAGCATCATCAGGATAGCTATCGCAATTGTCCATGCGGCGACTCCGCCGATTAACGGGATCGCTCCGCCGCCTCCTATCCACCATGGGATTGCGCCGCGGTTCAGGATCATTTTCGGCCACATCTTTGCGCCCAGCACGAAGCCGCAGTGCAGGCCGATCGAGAAATACACACTGCCCGTGAGGATATACGCTTCGCCAAGCGCTATCCCCAGGAGGAACAGGCCGATCAGCGTGGGAATCGCGATCGCGGGATCGGTGAACTGGTCGATGCTGTGCGCGAGCGTGATCAATCCGGCCGCGGGCTCGTAGCCGGTCACGTAGAAGCGCGCCGGAGAGCGCACAAGATGCGCGACGGCGTAGATTGCGGCGCTTGCGATCAGCGCGACGGGGTTGCCGAAGTCTGTTTTCATGCCGCCGAGCAGGAACGCGCGGAAGAATGCTTCCTCGATGAATGCGATCACTATCGCCGAGAGAAAATATTTCGGTATCAGCGCCACGGCCGCTTCGTGATCGCCGACTCCGACGCCGCCGACGCTGAGTGCGAGTCCGAATAAAATCGCAATCGCGAGCATCGCGACGACGAAACCGCGAATTGCGCGTCCGATGCTCGGCGCTGGCGGATGACCGAAGCCTCGGCTCAGCAGCGCGCCGAGATTCAAGCTGCGCGCGGCAAACAGCATCGCGATCAGCAGCGTCGCCATCACGGTGCGATCGAAGATTCGGGGAAACGGGAAGCGCCATCCCGCAGCCGATACTGCGACCGCTGCGAGCGGTGCGAGAATGACGGCGACGACGATCCCCGCGATCAGCACCAGCACGAATCGCGCCGTGAATGACATCGGCTGGCGCGCGTGAACTTCGGAACTCAGCGCGGGCGCTCCGGATCGAGTTGCGGTTCGAGCATCACTTCGACCGGGCATGCGCCGGCTGGAGAGTTCACGATTTGCATAACGGCGTGCGCGACGTCCGCCGTCGAAAGCATCGCCGCGCGAGCGAGCCGCTTGTTGTTCGGTATCAGCGCGGTGTCGACAAGGCCCGGAACTATCACAGAGAGCTTGAGGCCGCTAAGACGCATCTCGTGGAAGGCCGCGCGCGTGAATGCGATTAGCGCGGCCTTGGTCGCGGCGTAAACGGCTTCGCCGGAGGGCGCCTTGCTCGCGGCCGTCGATGCGACATTGACGATCGTGCCTGCACCTTGCGCAGTCATCGCGGCGGCGGCCAGGCGCGTAAGCGCGATTGGCGCGCGCAGGTTCACGGCGATCATGCGGTCCACGTCGACGGGACGCATCTTGAGCAGCGGTGTTCGCGGCGGGGCCCATCCGGCGTTGTTGATGAGCACGTCGATTCGCCCGTAGCAGTCGAGCGCGGCGCCGATGAGCAGGTCGGGCGCATCCTCGGTGGCCAGATCAACGAGAACAATCAATGCGCGTTCGTGTGACAGACCGCTCTGGGAGCGGGTTTCCTCAAGTTCGTCGCGCGATCGCGCGGCGAGGCATAGCGAGTAGCCGGCGCGCGCGAGCACGAGCGCGACCGCGCGTCCGATGCCGCGTCCGGCGCCCGTGATGACCGCCACGCGGCCCTGCGATGCCTCAGGGGCGCTCATTCGCAGCCATCTTGCACTGACGTAATCGCTCGCACAGACTGACGATAATGAATTCGCAAGTGTTCCGCGAGTACGACATCCGCGGCATCGTCGCCGACGATTTCGACGACGCGTTCGTGTTCGATCTCGGTCGCGGCTACGCCACGCTGCTGCATCAAGCGGGGAAAAAAAACGTCACGCTCGGCCGCGATTGCCGGCTCTCATCGGACCACTTGCGCGATCGGCTGGCCGAGGGCCTGCTCGGCGCCGGTATCAACGTGGTTGACATCGGCGTGGTGCCGACACCTCTGCTTTATTTTTCGGTGCTGAGCTGGAAGATGGACGGCGGCGTGATGATCACCGGCAGTCATAACGCGGCCGAGTACAACGGCTTCAAGCTGGGCGTGGGGCCGACGACGATTTACGGCGCGGAGATTCAGCGGCTGCGCGAAATAATCGAGCGGCGCGATTTCGTCACGACCGGCGCGAAAGGCACACTGACCGAGCGCGCGGTGATTCCCGACTACAACGCTTTCATCATGTCGCAGTTCAAGCTCAAGCCTGGCCTCAAGGTCGTCGTGGACGGGGGCAACGGATGCGGCGGCGTGGTCGCTGCGCCGCTGATGAAGCGGCTCGGGCTCGACACTACCGAGCTCTACATCGCGATGGACGGGCGCTTCCCGAACCATCACCCGGACCCGACGGTCGAGGTGAACATGCGTGACCTCATCGCGGCGGTTAAAAAAGACCATGCGGCGATCGGTATCGCGTACGACGGCGACGCCGACCGCGTCGGTGCCGTGGACGAGAACGGAAAGATCGTGTGGGGCGACGAGTTGATGGTGGCGTTCTCGCGGGCGATTTTGCGCGAGCTTCCCGGAGCTACGATTATCGGCGACGTGAAATGCTCGAAGCGGATGTACGATGATATCGCGCGCCACGGCGGGCGGCCGATCATGTGCAAGACGGGGCATTCGCTCATCAAAAGCAAGTTGAAAGAGGAGCACGCGGCGCTGGCAGGCGAGATGAGCGGGCACATGTTTTTCGCCGACCGCTACTTCGGCTTCGACGACGCGATCTACGCGTCGTTCCGCCTGCTGGAAATTTTGAGCCGCGAGGGGCGCGGTCTCGGTGCGATCCTGGCCGATCTTCCCGCGAGCCATTTCACGCCGGAGATTCGCGTCGATTGTCCCGACGATCGAAAATTCGAAGTGGTGCGGCGCGCAGCGGAATTTTTCCGCAAGCACTACGAAGTTATCGACATCGACGGCGTGCGCGTGAATTTTGCGGACGGATGGGGCCTCGTGCGCGCGTCGAACACGCAGCCGGCGCTGGTGATGCGTTTCGAGGCGACCAGCGAAAAACGCCTGGCCGAAATTCGCGCGCTGTTCGACGGCAAACTGCGCGAACCCGGCGCGCTCTGACCCGATGGCTCGAAGTTCCGCCCTGCATCGCGCGTCGGTCCTGATAATCGCGGGCGGCCGCGGCACGCGCTTCTGGCCCGCGAGCCGCGAGGCAAAGCCCAAGCCGCTCTTTTCCATCGACGGCAAGACCAGCCTGTTGGCCGACACGATCGCGCGTCACCTACCACTCGTTCCGCGCGAGCGAATTTTCGTGCTGGCGGCGGCGGCGCATCAGGCGCCGTTTCGGCGTGCGATCCGCGGCCTGATTCCGTCGCAGAATTTAATCGTTGAGCCGGATGCGCGCGGCACCGCGGTGGCGATCGCTTACGGCGCCGCGATTATCAAGCGCAGGCTCGGCGACGGAGTCATCGCTTCAGTCGCGGCCGATCACTACATCGCGACCGCCGAGCAGTATCGCCGCACGCTCGCCGACGCGATCGGCCTGGCCGCGGCGAACGACTCGATCGTTGCGATCGGAATTCCACCGACGCGGCCCGAGACCGGCTACGGTTATCAGAAGATCGGCGCAAAAGTCGGCCCCGGATTCCGAATCGAGAAGTTCGTCGAGAAGCCGCCACTCGCAACGGCTCGCCGGATGGTCGCAGCGGGCGCTACTTGTGGAACGCCTCGATGTTCGTGGCGTCCACGCGGACGCTCGCGCGGGAATTCGCGGCACATAGCCCCGCGCTCGGCATCGCGGCGGAAAAGCTCGCGCGGACACCGCGGACGAAACTCGCCCGCGCTTACGGCAGGCTGCGGTACGATTCGTTCGACCGCGTGATCATGGAGAAGAGCGCCAACGTGCTCGGCGTGCGCGCGCGATTTTCGTGGCATGACGTGGGCTCGTGGGACGGGCTGTGGGACGCGGTCGGTGGCGTGGACGACAACGTGATTCGCGGCAACGCAATCGCACTCGACTCGGAGCGGGTGCTCGCGTATCCGGATTCGCGCTTGATGGTGCTGTTCGGTGTACGCGATCTGATCGTCGTGGATACGGGCGATGCGATCCTGATTGCGCATCGCGAGATGTCGCCGCAAGTCGGGCGGGTCACCAAGGAGCTCGAGCGGCGCGGCCTGAAACGCTACTTGTAGTCAATCGAGCGCGAGGGCGTCGCACTTCATCGCGAGTTTGCGGAGTTCGCTTTCGTGATCATCATCTTCAATCGCCAGTTGACGCAGTTTGCCGACGATCTCCTCGTCGACCGATTCCCATTTCATCGCGTTGAGTCGCAGATCGGACGCTAGCCCGGCCAGCACTGCCAGGTCGCCGCTGAGCCGCGCCCAGTTGTTCGAGCCGTCATGCAGCGCGGGCTCCGGCAGCTTCGCCCAGACATTGTGGTCGGCGAGAATCGAGTTGAGCACCTTGACGTGCGCGGCTTCCGCCTCTGCGAGCGCCTCGACCCCCGGCTTGATACTCGCACCCGTGAGCGCGGCGTGGCGCCTCAGGCGATCGACGAGCCCCTGGTTGTGGCCGGCGATTACAGCCAGTTCCTCGAGCAGTTCCGCTCGCGCCGATGCCGGCGTAAAAAATCTCTGCAAAAATCCCATGCCAGTAGCCATCTCCCCCACCCGACGCCCGTTGTTGTTATGTAGACGCGTGGCGCATCGCGACAATAGCTATCGGCATCGAATATGCCGCTGTCAAGGGAGCGCTAGGAGTTGAACAGCGCGCGCACCAGCGACGATTCGCGCTTGAAGAATCCTTGCGTGTGGTATGAATCCTCGAGCCGCAGCAGAGAGTAATCCAGGTAATGCCCGATTTCATGCATCAAGGTTCGCACAAAGGTCTTCGGCTTGACGACGTCGTGGCGCTGCGCCGTGCGCATCCAGAGCACGATATACGGCTGCCTGCGCATCCGCGGATCGTAAGGATAGAACAGCCCATGCAGCTCGCCGCGCGTGTTGCGAGGGCGCACGCCGCGGACCTCGACGATGACGGGGGAAGTCGCAAGGCCCCGGCAAATCTCGGCGGTCAGCGCGCGCGCGCAGGTGGCGGTAGCGGCGAGGTGGCCGGACTCGAGCACGCGCATCAGGGCGTCAAGCGAGTTGCGCGCGGCAATGTTGGGCACAAAATCGAAACGCTCGACGCTGTCGCTCTTCAGGTAAGTCCGCTGTGCGCGCGACGAGAGCCGATAGAAATACGACGGCAGCCGCGTCTCGGAACTCGTGCGAAGTGTCAGGCCGCTAGCCACCACAGCCTCCATTGCCGGATACTCACTTCCGGCGCCGCATCCACGCAAGTATCATCCGCGCAATAGTCACAAGGGGCAAGCACTATGCAACTGAGTATTGTCGAAATCGCGAAACCCGCCGACGCCAACGTGATCGTCGGCCAGTCGCACTTCATTAAAACTGTTGAAGACGTTTACGAGGCCCTAGTGCAGGCGGTGCCGGGGATCAAGTTCGGGCTGGCGTTCTGCGAGGCGTCGGGGCCATGCCTGATTCGACATACGGGCACCGAGCCGGCGCTGGAGCAGTCGGCGGTCGAAGCGGCGGCGGCGATTGGTGCAGGGCACGTGTTCGTCGTGATTCTCGGCAACGCTTTTCCGGTCAACGTGCTCAATCAAATCAAGTCGGTCACTGAAGTCTGCACGGTCTTTTGCGCGACGGCGAATCCGCTGCGCGTGGTTGTCGTAGAAGAAGGAGACGGGCGTGGCGTCGTCGGAGTGATCGACGGCAGTTCGCCCAAGGGCGTCGAGGGCGCGAGCGATCAGGCGGAGCGGCACGCGATGCTGCGCCGATTCGGCTACAAAAAATGACTTAGATGGATCAGGCGTCGAGACGGGGCTAACCTTGTAGCTGAGGCATTGACGCTGATGGGCGGTGGACGGCAGGCGCCAACGAAAGCAAAAGCAAATCCGGCGAAAAAGAAACGCCGTGAGTGGCGAATACGCGGATGGCGCGTGCGAAATCTCGCCGCCGGCGGATTCCTGCTCGTATTCTTCGCGCTCGGATTTTATCTCGCGCAGCTGTACGGCGAGATTTCCGCGCTGATCGAGCAGCGCCGCGCCGCGCTGACCTCCGCGATTTTCTCCGCACCGTTTCCAATCCGCGCCGGCGACGACCTCGATCGCAGTGGCCTGCTGGATCGGCTGGCGCAGTTGAGTTATTCGCAGGTGGCGTCGGCCAATACTCCCGGAGAATATACCAGGGCGAAGAACGCAATCGCGATTTACCTACGCTCCTTTTATGTTGGCGCGAAGCAGTATCCGGCCGAGATGGTGCGTGTCGGCCTCGACGGCACGCGAATCGCGGTCGTCGGCGACTCGTTCGGGGTCGCCAAGTCCGACGCGATGCTCGAGCCTGAAGTGATCGGCCGCCTTCTGCCCGGCGCGCCCGCCGAACGCGTCGAGGTGCAACTGGCCGAGCTGAAGCCGTACCTGGTCAAGGGACTGCTCGCCAACGAGGATCGTTTTTTCTACTACCATCCGGGAATCGATCCGATCCGAATCGTCGAGGCTGTGATTTCCGATTTGCGCGCGCATCGCCTCGCGCAGGGCGCCAGCACGCTCACGCAGCAACTCGCGCGAACGTTTATGGAACGCCACGAGCGCAGCTTCAGCCGCAAGTTCCGCGAGCTGGCGGTCGCCGCGGTGCTCGAGATTCGGCTGAGGAAGGACGAAATCCTCGAGCGCTACATCAACGACGTGCCGATGGGCGAGTACGAGGGCACGCCAATCGAAGGGATGCCGCAGGCGGCGCGATATTTTTTCAACAAGGACCTGGCTGAGGTGACGCCGGCGGAAGCGGCGACGCTGATCGGGATGATCCAGGCGCCGACGCTGTACGATCCGCGCCGTCATCCCGATACCTGCCGCAAGCGGCGCGACGTCGTGCTCGGCGTGATGAAACGGGCGGGCGCGATCGACGACGCTACCTACGCCGCGGCCGTCGCGACGCCGATTCAAATCACCAAGCCGCCGGGACTGCGCCGCGCGCCGTACTTCACCGACTATGTGACCGCGTTTGTGACCAAGATTCCCGGCTTCGACGGCCATCTCGAAGGCCTCAAGGTTTACACGACGCTCGACACCGAACTTCAGAGCGACGCCGTCGACGCGGTCACGGACAATATCGCGCAGCTCGAAAAGAACCATCGCCGCCTGCGTCGCACGAAGACCGACGAGAAGCTGCAGACCTCGCTGGTCGCGCTCGACGCCGACAGCGGAGCGATTCGCGCGATGGTTGGCGGGCGCGATTACTCCGAGAGCCAGTTTAATCGCGCGGCGAACGCGCAGCGCCAGCCCGGGTCGGCGTTCAAGCCGATTGTTTACCTCGCGGCGCTCGATCCCGACCGCGCTCCCTTCTCGCCGCCGCTCACGCTCGCGTCCACGCTGCCCGACGAGCCGATGACGTACAACGGATGGACGCCCGCGAACTACGAGCGCACCTATCAACCGCAAGTGACCGTCGTACGGGCGCTGTACGAGTCGCTCAACGTGCCGACCGCATACGTCGGCAACAATCTCGGCCCCGCGACGATTGTGAAGACCGCGCACGAGATGGGCATCCACGAAGATCTTCCCGCGGTGCTGCCGATTTCGATCGGCGCCGACGAGACCACGCTGCTCGAGCTCACTTCCGCGTACCAGGTTTTTGCGACCGAGGGTTTGCAATCGCCGCCGTACGCGGTCGAAGCGGTCGTCGATGCGAAGGGCCATCAGATTTACCATCACGAGGACGAAGAGAATCGCGTGATTCGTCCCGCCGTCGCGTATCTGATCACGGGCGCACTCAAAGCCGTTCTGCGCTACGGAACCGGCGCGAGCGCGGGCCGCCTCGGCCTCGATTTTCCGGCGGCGGGCAAGACCGGCACGACGCAGGACTACAAGGACGCGTACTTCATCGGCTACACGCCGGCAATTGTTTGCGGCGTCTGGGTCGGCTTCGATGAGCCCGAGAGTCTTGGCCTGACGGGTGCGCAGGCGGCGCTGCCGGCCTGGGTTCAGTTCATGCAGGACGCGGCGCCGGCAGATCCCGAGGACTTCCCTGAGCCGTCGGGCATCACGATGGCGACGATCGATCCTGACTCGGGCGGCCTTGCGACCCCGTCGTGCCCCAAGCAGGTCGCGCTGCCATTCCTGATCGGCACCGAGCCGACGCAGATGTGTACGCTGCACGGCGGAATGTTCGCGAGCGCGCCGGCGCCCGCGCCAGTGTCAACGACGATCCCACCAGCGCCGCCATTCGCACCACCTGCGCCGGTCGCCTCAGCGAGCCCGTCGTCATCCGACGTTTTTGACGCAGTCGGAAAATTTTTTAAGGGGATTTTTTTGCACTAATTCGTACTAGCGTCTCGATCGCGGAATTTTTGATCTGAAACTATTTCGCCCGAAATTCGTCTAATCCCCGCGCGTGCAATCCCGTACAATGAGCTTTGGAGCCGAGCTCGTTTGCAGAAGTATCCCAATAACCGCCTCCTAGGGGCGCGAATCGTGCTCGCAGCGTTGAGCGTCGCGGGACTCGTCGGCCTGCTCACGGCCAGCGGATGCGTCAACGGCGTTAGTATCGAATCGCCGTCCCAACGCGGATCTGCGGAGGATTCTGGCGCCGCTGTACGCCGTCAGATCGCTACACACAGCGTCAAAGCGGCGATTCCCGCCGCGGGTGACGTGTTGATCGCGGGCGGCGCCGACGCTTCGAATCGAAGCCTCGCGACCGCGGAGTTTTTCGATCCGTCGTCGGGACAGTTCGTCGCGACGGGAATCGCAGCGTTGAGTCGCGCGAGCGCATCGGCGGCTGCCCTTTCGGCGACCCAGGCGCTGTTCGCGGGCGGCTTCAGCGGCGGCGCCACGATCAAGAATTTTTCGCTCACGCTCGAAGGCAACGTGTTGAGCGGCGCGGAAATATTCGACGAGACAACCGGCGCATTCTCGCCCGCGGGCAGGATGGCCACGCCGCGGATGGGTTTCACCGCGACTGAGTTGAACAACGGCAAGGTCCTCGTCGTCGGCGGTCTCGACAATCTCGGCAACGTCCTCGATACCGCGGAGCTGTACGATCCCGCCGCGCACAAGTTCACCGCCGTCGCCAACGCGATGAGCGACCGCCGAATGTTTCACACTGCCATCCTGCTGCTCAGCGGCAAAGTCCTGCTAACAGGCGGCGCGACCAATATGTCCGGCGACACGACCAACTCCGCCGACATTTACGATCCGGCATCGAACTCGTTCACCGCGGCGACCTTCCCGATGGACCACCAGCGCGCCGCGCACACCGCGACGCTGTTCAATACCGGCCCGATGGTCGGCAAGGTGCTGATTACCGGCGGCGTCGGCGGCTCGAGCTTTTTTTTCAAGGACAGCAGCGCCGAGCTTTACGATCCCGCCTCGCAAGAATTCACTCTGCTCTCGAGCTTCATGAACGAGCCGCGCTCTCTCCACACCGCCACGCTGCTAGACAACGGGATCGTGCTGCTCGCGGGAGGATTCAGCGGCACTGTGGCAGTCTCGGGCGGCGTGCTCTCAGGCGCGTCGGGATTGATCAGCAACTCGGCCGAGACGTTCGATCCGAACACCGGCGATTTCACTTGCGTCAGCGGATTCAACAGCGAAACGCTGCGATGTAATCAATCGATGAGCGTCGCGCGCGCGGCGCATACGGCAACGCTGCTCGCGACTGGCCCGACGCCTCATCGCGTGCTGATCGCCGGTGGAATCGGCGGCGCCGATCCCGCCGCCCACGGCAGATCTCTCAGCAGCGCGGAGTTGTTCAATCCCGCGGACGGCGGCAGCTTCAGCGCGACGGGCTCGATGGCCACCGCGCGCGCTCTCCACACGGCAACGCTACTTCATTAATCGAACGGCTCGTCGGCATCCGGTTCAATGCCGTCGGCTTCAGTCGAGTCGGTGGCCACGAAAGTCTCGTGCGGACGCGACGCGTCAGCGGCCAGCTTGCGTGACACGATGATAAACGCCGAGTGCGCGATCATCCTGAAATGCGGCCGCACGCTCATCCCCTTTACCTGCCAATGCCGCAGCAGCGTCTCGAAGCTTTCGATCTCGCCGAAATCGCTGCGCGCCTGAATCGCCTCGACCGTGTCCTTGAGCTGCACCGCCGTAGGCACGTAACAGACCAGCACGGCGCCGGGCCGAAGCGCAGCCGCCGCAACGCCGATCGCGCGCCCCGGCTCTGCGAGATCCAGGAACATCCGATCGACGCCGGTTTCGTCGAAGCCCGCGTAGATGTCGTGCACCTTGATCGTCCAGTTCGGCGCGTCGCCGAAAAATGCGGCGACGTTCTTGCGCGCGGCGTCGGCGAAATCCTCCCGCAACTCGTACGAGATCACGCGCCCCGCCGGACCCACCGCTCGCAGCAGCGCAATCGTGAACGCGCCCGCGCCCGTGCCGCCTTCGATCACCGTTGCGCCCGGAAACACGTCGCCCCAAATCAGCAGCGGCCCGGTGTCCTTGGGATAAATCACCTGCGACGCGCGCGGCAGATGCGGAATCAGGTCGGCGTAGGTCGGCCGCAGCACCAGGAATGCCTCGCCGGTCGAGAACTTGACGTGCGACCCTTCTTCGACGCCGAACAAATCGTCGGCGCGCAGTTCGCCGCGGATGAGCAGTTTTTTGCCCGCCCGCAGCATCTTCATGTAGCGGCGCCCCTTGCGATCGATAAAAATTACGGCATCGTTTTCTTTGAGTCGCGAGTCCAAGATGCTTCAACGCTTGCACGCATCGAGCGCGCGGGCAACACGCGGTCGCACGATTCACAAAATTGAAAGTGAAACCCAGGTGGGTTTCAAGTTCAATCAAGTGATTTGCCCTTCCCCCGCGACCGCCTATTGACTATGCAACCCTGCGACCTTACCTTTGAGAATGCACCCGGTCAGATGGTAGCATCCAGTGGCCGGGTCGTTTTGCGTAATCGTTGATCCGATTCCAAATCAAAATCTGCGAACCGTTAATCCAACTCGAGAGCATTCCACGTCATGGCAGAGAAAAAAGCTAAAACCGCCGAGAAAAACGTCGGCCTCCAGCAGAAACACATCTGTCCCAGTTGCGGCGCCGAGAGCAAGGTGACCAAGTTCGCCGGCTTCGGCCGCAAGGGCTTCTACCTCGTCTGCGAGAAGGCCTGCGGCTTCGTCGGACGCACGCGCTAAGCGGGCACGGGGGGTATTCGCGATGGGCCGAGCGCGCAAGAGCAAGACCTCCAAGCGTGACAAGTACGCCTCGTTCGGCGATATGGCGGATGAGGCCGACGAAGATGCCGACCTTCCCAAGGACGAAGCCGGCCGACGAAAAATCAAGCGCCAATACGGTGAGCTGCTCGGCATCCGCATCGAGAAGCTGCGCGGCAGAATTCTGAATCGCGAACGAATCAACAAGACCATCGAGGGCATCTACTTCATTTGCGCGTCGTGCATGAAAGTATGTCACTCGCTTGACGACGGCTTCGCCGAAGACCCGGCTAATCAGAACAATCTGTGCGGCGCATGCGCCAAGGCCCAGGCTGCCGCCAGCCACGCCGCCGCGGCCGCGACCGCTGCGGCCAAGGAAACCGGTGGCTCGTCGCGGCGGCCGGCAAAATCCAGGCGCAAGCGCGCGGCCGCGAGCTGACCGTGCTTGTGCGCGTGACAGCGAAAAGCTAAACAGGGCCGATGCCTTTACAGCTCATCCGTCCCGACATCAATCTCGATTTCGTCGGGAAGCGTTATTTCTTCGTCGCACTCTCGACCGCGATCAACATCCTGGCGATCGTGCTGCTCTTCACCAAGGGCCTCAACTACGGCGTCGACTTTGTCGGCGGCAGCGTCGCGCAAATCGAATTCACCAGCCGCACCAATGGCGACGCGATTCAAAAGGCGCTCGCGCCGCTCGATCTCGGCGAAATTACGGTGCAGGACTTCGGCAAGGCGGGGCAGTCGTTCCTGGCGCGCTTCGAAACGATCAAGAACATCGGCAGCATCGGGCCCAAGCTCGAGACCGCGCTCGACAAGGCCTATGGCCCCGGCGTCGCGAAGGTGGTGCGGGTCGAGAGCGTCGGCGCCAAGGTCGGCAGCGACCTCCGCCGCAAGGGCTTCGCCGCGGTCATCATCGCGACCATCTTCATGGGCGTTTACATTGCGATCCAGTTCCGCCACGTGAGCTGGAGCTTTGGCGCGGGCGCCGTGATTGCGCTCATACACGACGTGCTGGTCGTGATGTGCGCGCTCGTGATCAGCCAGTACCAGTTCGATTTGACGACACTGGCCGCGGTGCTGACGGTTATCGGCTACTCGGTGCATGACACGATCATCGTCTCGGACCGTATCCGCGAGGATTCGACCAAGCGCCGGCGCGAGCCGATCGCATCGATTATGAATCGCGCGATCAACGAGACTCTCTCGCGCACCATCCTGACTTCCGGCACGGCAATCGTCGTGCTGCTCTCGCTGCTCGCGTTCGGCGGCCCGATCCTGCGCCCGTCGGCGTTCACGCTGCTGATCGGTTTCATCACCGGCACGTATTCCTCGATCTACATCGCCGGGCCGGTGGTGCTGTTCTGGGAAGGCGGCGCCGGCCGCACACAGAAGGGCGCCGGTTCCTCTCGCGCCGCCTGATTTTCGTTGAACACCGCCCGCGGCATTTACGCGATCGCGATCGCTCGGCCGCTGGAGCGGACTGAGGATGCGGTCGTGCTGACGCTAAGCCTCGAGCGCGCCGACGGAATCGAGAAGGTCGCGCTCAGGTTCCGCATCGCAAACGCGTTGATCGGCGCTACCGACTCTCCTGAAAAACTGATCGAGCGAATCTCGCCATGGCTAGAGCGCGAATTCGAGCAAACCCGTGAAGCCGCACTGAAATCAATCCGCACCGAGCGCAAGCTATTCGAAATCTCTTTCGACGCCGCACGCCCAGGCCCGTTCGCCTAGCCAGCGCCAACGCCCCATCTCTTCTCCCCCCAAACTACTTCCAACAGGGACGAAGTCCCGCATCCTCATCTTTTGTACCGGGTGCAGGGGTCACCCCTGCCCAAGGAAGCGTGAAACCCAGGCGGGTTTCACAATCAAGTGATTTCTCCCCGCACTCTAGATCGCGCTATAACTCTCGCGATGGCAATTGAAATCCGCCGCGCCACCGAAGCCGACATCCCCGAACTCTCGCGGCTCGTCGCCGCGCTCGCCGCATGGGAGCAGTCGCTCGACCCGCGCGTGCAATTCGATTGGGACGGCATCCGCGACGCGCCCAACTGGCTGAGGCTCGTGCTCAATCGCGCGCATCACGCCGTCTGGGTTGCCAGTTCCGACGTGCGCCTGGTCGGTCATCTCTGGATTCGCCTCAAGCATCAGGCCGACGGCGCGCTTCCCCAATCCATCGGCTACATCAGCCAAGCTTTTATGGACGAGAACTTCCGCGGATGCGGCCTAATGAAGCCGATGCTGGAGGAAGCCTACGAATGGTTCCGCGACGCGGACATCACAGTCATCACGCTCAGCGTTCTGCATCGCAACTGGGTGGGCGCCACAGCATGGCATCGCCTAGGCTTCGGTGACTGGCGCGAAGAGCGCCGCATGGACCTGAAACCGCGCCCGAAATAGCTTGATAGCTCTTGTTTGACCGGTCGGTAAGGCTCATATTGTCCTTGACAGATGGGCGTAATCGCCCTACTAGACTGATTGAGTCCAGTATTCCGATGAGGCTAATTTCCGTTTGACAGTCTCCGGGGAAGCCTTATACTATACCCAGCAGGTCCACTATTACGATCGTGCTTGAATAGACACTGAAGAAAATGCTGAAGAAGCCCGTTTACATGGACAATCATGCGACCACGCGCGTCGATTCGCGCGTGCTCGATGCGATGCTGCCATACTTCACCGAGAAGTTCGGCAACGCCGCCAGCCGCAACCACAGCTTCGGCTGGGAGGCGGAAGAGGCCGTCGATCGCTCGCGCAACCAGATCGCGGCGCTGATCGGCGCCAAGTCCAAGGAGATTATTTTCACCAGCGGCGCCACCGAGTCCGACAACCTCGCAATCAAGGGCGTCGCCGAGTTTTACAGAGACAAGGGCAACCACATCATCAGTTGCGTCACCGAGCACAAGGCCGTCCTCGACAGTTGCCGCGCGCTCGAACGTGCAGGTAAAGCCACGGTCACGTATCTCCCGGTCGACAAGTACGGAATGGTCGATCCCGACGCGGTGCGCCGCGCGATCACCGACAAGACCGTGCTCATCACGATCATGTGGGCCAACAATGAGATCGGCACGATTCATCCGATTGCCGAGATCGGCAAGATCGCGAAAGAAAAAGGCATTGTCTTTCATTGCGATGCGGTCCAGGCGATTGGCAAGGTGCCGGTTGATTTCGAGAAGGCGGGCGTCGATCTCGCGTCGATCACTGCGCACAAGATTTACGGGCCCAAAGGAATCGGCGCGCTCTATGTCCGCTCGAAGGGACCGCGCGTCCGCCTGACTCCGCAGATGGATGGCGGCGGGCATGAGCGCGGGATGCGCTCCGGCACGCTCAACGTGCCGGGAATAGTCGGGCTGGGCGCGGCGTGCGAAATCGCCGGCAGGGAAATGCCTGACGAAGCGCAGCGTCTGATCCAGTTGCGCAGTCAGCTGCAGGCTGGACTGTTCGAGCGCCTCGACGAGATTTACGTCAACGGTCATCCTACCGAGCGGCTCCCCGGCAACCTCAACGTGAGCTTCGCGTACGTCGAAGGCGAGTCGCTGCTGATGGGTATCAACGATATCGCCGTCAGCTCGGGCTCCGCGTGCACGTCGGCGACGCTCGAGCCGTCGTATGTAATTCGCGCGCTGGGTATCGACGACGAACTTGCGCACAGCTCGATTCGTTTCGGCCTAGGCCGCTTCAACACGCTGGAAGAAGTCGATTACGTGACGGACAGGGTCAGCAAGGAAGTGAAGCGGCTGCGCGAAATGTCGCCGCTGTACGAGATGGCGAAAGAAGGAATCGATCTCAAGTCGGTCAATTGGAAGTCGTAACACGACGCTCTATCGACGCGCGCCGTCAAGGAAAGCGAACCAAGCGTATCATCAGGATACATTGAAATAGGAAAAAACCATGGCTTACTCGGATAAGGTAATCGAGCACTACAACAATCCGCGCAACGTTGGCAGCTTCGCCAAGGACGAGCCGGGCGTCGGCACGGGCGTCGTCGGCGCGCCGGAATGCGGCGACGTGATGAAGCTGCAGCTCAAGATCAGCGACA
>Ga0074046_10001205_pt1 | contig 23867 bp, 21 predicted proteins | sample BogForMeECP23OM3_FD_94441 | JGI IMG/M metagenome (GOLD analysis project Ga0074046, IMG submission 94441) | Bog forest soil microbial communities from Calvert Island, British Columbia, Canada - Bog Forest MetaG ECP23OM3 | ecosystem: Environmental > Terrestrial > Soil > Wetlands ...
AGAGGAACGCCTCTGGTATGCCCAAGAGACTGTCAAGAACGGCTGGAGCCGGAACGTCCTGGTTCACTGGATCGAGAGCGACCTCTACGAGCGGCAAGGCAAGGCGAGCACCAACTTCGAGCAATCAATGCCCAGGCGCCAGTCCGACCTCGCGCGGGAGCTGCTGAAAGACCCCTACGACTTCCAGTTCCTCGCCACGGCACGGGAGGCCGAGGAGAGAGAGATTGAGCGAGGTCTGGTCGCCCATATCCGGGAGTTTCTGCTCGAGCTTGGGGCGGGTTTCGCGTTTCTCGGTCAGCAGTTCAAGCTTGAGGTAGGCGGCGAGGACTTCTTCATTGACCTGCTTTTCTATCACGTCAAACTTCGCTGTTACGTCGTGCTGGAACTCAAAGCCGGAGCCTTCAAACCGGAGTATGCCGGGAAGCTGAACTTCTACTTGTCCGCCGTGGATGACATGCTCCGTCATCCGGACGACAAGCCGTCCATCGGAATCATTCTGTGCAAGACGAAGAATCAGGTCGTTGCCGAGTATGCCCTTCGCGACTTGGCCAAGCCAGTCGGCATCTCGAGCTACGTCACCAAGCTTGTCGAGTCACTGCCGAAGGAACTGCAAGGAAACCTACCAAGCCCAAAGCAGCTTGAGGCAGAGCTTGAGAAGTCAGCAGACGAGGAAAAATAAGTCGACAGGTATCAATACAGCAAATGCCATAAATGAATTTAAATTATAGATATAATTATAAGTTTTAGACGTCGATAGTGCTTCGAGAGATGCTCCCGCCGTTGTTAAGGTTTTCCCAGGAATGCCCTCAGGGTGAGCGAGATCCTCCGGCCTCGATACCGGGCGAACTTCGGGACCGCGTGTTTCCAGACCCGGTTCGTGTCATATGGCATGACGAAGACCGTACCGGCCTCGGCCGGGAAGTCGCGTGTGAGCTTCCACCCGGGATGGGTCAGACGGAAGACCCGCTCCTCCCCGAAGGAGACGGTCACGATCGGGGCCCCACGGACCATGTCCTTGACGCTGTCGTGGTGCGGGCCGATGTAGTGGCCGAGTTCGCCGTCGTACCAGTTGAGGAGCAGCCCGTTGAGCCGGTCGTCGATCACCCGTCGGGCCCAGTCCCGGAACGGTTCCAGGTCCGCCGCGACGGGCAGGGCGGCGTTGGTCCGCCCCGTGTAGTGGTAATCGGCCCCGTAGGCCTGCTGCCAGCGGGGCGTCTTGACCGGTCGTCCGTGCATCTGGATGACGTGGTAGTCGTCCGGGTGGAGGGCCCAGAGCGTCTCGAGCCTGGTCGCATCAGGGCGCAGCTCTTCGGGGAGCCGGCCGACGAAGAAGTGGTGGCAGTCCAGGGCGTGGTCCTCGAAGCCAGCATAGGTGTCGGACATAAGTCCGGGCCTCCGGTCGGAGTCAGCATTCGGGATCTTAACGCGCCCCTCGCGTCGTTCCGGCGGTGGCGCCGAGTGTGATGAGCTCAACGGCTTGGTTGAGGAGCAGGCCGCAGGATTCGGCGTGGCGGCCGGCACGGATGTCCGATCGAAGGTCGTCCCGTCGCCCAACCATGGCCGGTTGTGGGAGGTGCACGATGAGCAACTTATCGAAGGAACTTGACCGCTATCTAGCCATACGGCGTAGCCTTGGCTTTAGTCTCGCCACGGAGGAACGGGTCCTGCGTAGGTTCATTGCCTTCGCCGATGGCCAGAACATGCAGCACATCAGCACAGAGCTGTTCTTGCGGTGGAAAGAATCTTCTGACACAGTGAAGAAGTCCACTTGGGCTGCTCGCCTGGGAATGGTTCGAATCTTTGCCCAGTGGCTGCACTGCATCGATTCTAAACATGAGGTGCCACCTCAGTCATTGATTCCAAAGCTGGCTCGACGTCCCCATCCTTACATCTACAGTGAAGATGATATCCGCCGGATTGTTCAAGCTGCTGCTGAACTCCCCTCAATCCACGGCATCCGTGCTCTTACTTGCACAACCCTATTCGGGTTAATGGCCGTTACCGGGCTGCGTATCGCCGAGGCACTCTCGCTCGATTCCGGCGATGTTGACCTCGTCAACGGAGTGCTGACATTGCGGCGTGGCAAGGCTGGAAACGCTAGATTGTTACCGGTGTTGGATTGCACCAGGAAACGGCTTGCAGACTATGCCAAGGAACGAGACCGCCTTCTGGGCATCCCTTCCAAGGCGTTTTTTGTCGGCGATCGTGGGGAGCGTTTCTCTGATTGCGGTGCTCGTTACAGTTTCGCCGCCGTGTGCCAAAATATAGGGCTACGCCCCACGCAAAAGTATCATCGGCACGGTCGCGGTCCCCGCATTCATGACCTGCGGCACACCTTTGCGGTCCGGACACTCTTGATGTGGTATCGAACTGGCAAAGACCCAGCTCAGGAGTTGATCAAGCTTACGACCTATCTTGGGCACGTTAACCCCAAGATGACATACTGGTACATTGAAGCTGTGCCGGAACTTCTTGAACTCGCATCGCGGCGAGTAGAGGAGGTGCCAGCATGAGTAGATCAATACTACCGCAGCTTGTACAGGAGTTTTTTACGGACCGGCTTTGCACTCAGTTGGAGGCGAGCCCAAACACGATAGCGGCATATCGTGACACGTTCCGGTTATTGCTGCGCTTCGCCAGCGAGCAGACCCACAAAGCTCCAACGAAGCTCACTGTTGAGCATTTGAATATCGATCTTATCAGCGACTTTCTTGCTCACATCGAGTCAGAACGTGGCAACAGTGCTCGTAGCCGCAATGCCCGCCTGGCCGCCATCCGGTCGTTCTTCCGTTTCGTGGCAATGAAGGAACCGGCATGCTTACTTCATTGTCAGAGGGTGTTGGCGATGCCGGGCAAACGCTACGTAAGGCGGACCGTCGAGTTTCTGGACCGGAAAGAGATGAATGCCTTGCTTACCGCCCCAAACCAGTCGACCTGGACTGGGCGCCGCGATCACGCCATCCTCAGTCTGGCGCTTCAAACAGGATTACGTGTCTCTGAGATCATCTGCCTACGCCGCCGCGACGTCGTGGCGGGGCCGGGGGCTCACGTTCGTTGCGAAGGCAAGGGGCGCAAGCAGCGCTGCACTCCCTTGCGGCGGGAGATTGTTAATATCCTCGATGTTTGGCTCAAGGAAAGAGCGGGAACCGATGATGATCCGCTTTTTCCGTCTGTACGGGGGACAAGGCTCAGCCGGGATGCGGTGGAACGGATCGTCCGAAGGCATAGCGTGGCCGCTTCAAAATCATGTCCAACGTTGATCCACAAACGGGTCAGCCCTCACGTACTCCGGCACAGTACGGCGATGGAGTTGTTGCAGCATGGCGTGGACCAGTCTGTCATCGCGCTCTGGCTCGGTCACGAGTCCGTCGAGACTACTCAAATCTACGTACACGCAGACCTGCGGCTGAAAGAGAAGGCACTGGCAAGAGTCGCCGCCCCTGCTCCAAACCCGGGACGCTATCGACCAGACGACACTCTGCTCGCCTTCCTCGAAGCCCTGTAATTATGCCGTCAAGCCGCGTCGGATTCCCCCCGCATTAGCGGGTTATAGCGTCCGGCGCGGCATAATCCAGAAGTCGGCATAATGCGTCATCTCGTGAGACAGGGTCGCGTAAAAACTTGCCACGTCACGAAACTGCTTAAACTCAGGCATCATGATGAAGTCGCCTTCGACGTTGTAGAAGGCGCACGGTCCACCCAAGCGGACATCGGCTTGGAGGCTCGTAAAGAACCGGTCGGCGGAGTCGATTCTCTGAGCGGTGTCCAGCTCGGGGACCTGCGGGGGCGTGTAGCCGTCTACCTGGGCGGAGTTAAAGACGACGTAGCCGCGGGCAAGTAGGCCCCTGCCCTTCCGGGTCGCCTCCTCCTCCGGCTCCTCGTCTGGCTGCTCGCGCCCCCTGTCAATTGACTCCGGAAACTTCCAGAACACGACGAGACTCGATTTCTCGCCCTCGCGGACCTGGGCGCCAAGCTCTCGCCATTGCTTGTAAGTGGCCCAGACGTTGCTTGGATAGCCTTTCAGCTGAGTAGTTGCCCAGAGGGCCAGTACGTTGATACCCCGATAGCACCGCTTTGAAGCGGCGTTTATCGGCAAGGTGCTATCTGCTGAGACATGCCAGGGCATCCGGTAGTTTCCTGCTCCGGCTTCGATGGCGCTCACGATTTGGGTAGTCACTCTTTCGTAGATGTCTTGATGTTGTGTGTTCATTGGCTTTTCTCCTAATTAGTTGATTCACAGTCAGCGCAGCGCTGCTGCCGCTGACTGAACTAGGCCCGCGCCAATGAGCGGGGGAATCGCGGTCAAGGGCGTAGCACGCGGAGGGGGATCGCCCGGCCTGCACGCAGCCGAAGCAACGCGCAGGCGGAGGAAGGTCGGGGATACCGCGTGCGGAGCCGAAGGGTACCCTTGACGGCGTGGGGGCCGCAGGCCCCGCATTTCGCGTCAGGGATGTGCAGGGTGCGAAGCAATCTCCGTAAGGGGGTTCATCCCCCTGGAGGAGATCGAAGCGATAGCGGAGCCCGGAGGAGCCCGACCCCGAAGGGGGGACGCCCAACTCTTGCGATTAGAAGCTAACGACAACCCCTACCGCCTTGTGCCCTGGATGAGCTGTAGAGCTATCTGCGTCTCTTGATTAGCCTGAGCCAACAAGGCGCTTCCGGTCTGCTGGAGAATGTTCTCACGAATGAGGCTTGCTGACTCTTCGGCCATATCCACATCGGTGATGCGCGAGGCCGCCGCCGTCATTTCCTCGCGGGAGACTCCAAGCGTTGCCACAGCAACATCGGCCCGGGACTGAAGCGCGCCAATCTGGCCTCGCTGGATACCAAGTCTTTCCCGAGCATCGGCAAAGTAGTCGAGCGCCTTCTTTGCATCCCAGCGGGTGCGAAGCGAGAAAGGAATGAGTGCGGAAACTCCGGTTTGAGCTGAGCCAAGGAGCACGCTTGCGGTATTTGAGGTCCAATCGGCGGTCACCAGGTCTTGCACTCCATCACCGTTAAAGTCCCCTACCGTCACCGACTCCGGCCATGAACCCACCGCATACGACACTCGCGCTTGGAATGTCCCGTCGCCCCGCCCAAGAAGCACGTTTGCGGTGCTTGAACCGCCATCTGCGGTCACCAGGTCTTGCACTCCATCACCGTTAAAGTCCCCTACCGTAACCGATTTCGGATTTACGCCCACCGCATACGACATCCGCGCTTGGAACGTCCCGTCACCCCGCCCAAGCAGCACGCTTGCGGTGCTTGAACCGCCATCTGCGGTCACCAGGTCTTGCACTCCATCACCGTTAAAGTCCCCTACCGTCACCGATTTCGGATTTACGCCCACCGCATACGACACCCGCGCTTGAAATGTCCCATCGCCCCGCCCAAGAAGCACGTTTGCCGTGCCTGCCCAATCGGCGGTCACCAGGTCTTGGACACCATCACCATTAAAGTCCCCCACCTTCACCGGCTCCGGATTTACGCCCACCGCATACGACATCCGCGCTTGGAATGTCCCGTCACCCCGCCCAAGCAGAATGCTCGCGGTGTTTGAAGTCACATCCGCAGTGGCCAGGTCTTGGACACCATCCCCATTAAAGTCCCCTACCGTCACCGAAACCGGATTTACGCCCACCGCATAGGACATCCGCGCTTGGAATGTCCCGTCACCCCGCCCAAGCAGCACGCTCACGGTGTTTGAGTTCGCATCCGCACTGGCCAGGTCTTGCACACCATCCCCGTTAAAGTCCCCTACCGTCACCGACTCCGGGACTAAGCCTACCGCATACGAGACTCGCGCTTGAAATGTCCCATCACCTCGGCCCAGCAGAACGCTTGCGGTGTTTGCGTTGTTATCCGCAGTCACCAGGTCTTGCACACCATCCCCGTTAAAATCTGCTACTGTCACCGAAACCGGATTTGAGCCCACCGCATACGACACTAGCGCTTGAAATGTCCCGTCACCCACTGCCCCGCCGAGTCCGGAAACAAGCGTGCTATAGCCTGCCTGAAGCGAAAGCTGACCAAAGTCAGCGTTAAAGATCTTCTGCCCGTTAAACTCCGTAGTCCGGGCAATGCGTGCATATTCCTTGGCCAGTGCCTGAGCCTCAGCATCCAGTGCTAGGCGCTGCTTACCCCCCAGGGTGCCGTTTGACGCCTGCTCTGAGAGTTCTTGTTCACGGGTCAGGATCTGCGAAAGGCTTCCCAGCGCATCGTCGGCGATAGCGAGCAGGCTGATGCCGTCGTTAACGTTGCGCATTCCCTGAGCATATACCCGCGTATCGGCTTTTAGGCTTGAAGAAATGGAGAGTCCTGCGGCATCGTCGCTAGCGCGGTTGATGCGCAGGCCCGAGCTAAGGCGCTCAAACGAACGTGAAAGTCCTGCCGTGCTCTCGGCCAATCTCCGCTCAACTTGGAGCGAAGCGATATTACTTCCCAGCGTTATACGACTCACTGCAATCCGTTACATCTACTTCCTTGTTATACAAGCTTACGAGCTTCCCGTCCCACAGGGCTTATAATATGCCCGATGATTTGATCAACGGCAGGTTCCCGTAGTACCTTTACCGGTTTTACCATTGGGCCCTGTAGCCGCGTGTAAGCGCCTGATTTCACAGGCGGGGCCAGGAGGCCTGGACAACACTGACTGAAGCGTTGCGAAGTCCTTATCCAGAGGAGCCCGCTTGGGCGAGCCGAGCGGACGCGGGGTCCCACTCATGAACGGGGGACGCCCAACTTGCTCAAGCCCAAGAAGAACAAGAAACCCGCCTTCCGGCGGAGCTGGTTATTGGTCAAGGGAATGATAAGTCTGCACATGGGGGAGCTTGTCGCTAAAGGCGTGGACGTGCCGCGGTGCGGTCAAGCAGAAGACGGTGCGAAACATGACTGTAATAGATGACGTGATATGTATTCTTAAGTTAAGCTTCTCGCTCGATGCATCGCGGGCTTTCGTTCCTGGGGTTGTTCACGAGCTTGCTCACAGGATGGGCGGTCATCCAATCATCGGGTAGCGGCACGAGCAACTCTTTTAGCACGTCGACGCGCTGCTCGTTCGGGTCGAGCCATCGGGCAAAGCGCGACGGGTCGAGAACGACCGGCATCCGGTCGTGAACTGAGCCCACAACTCCATTGGCCTGCGTCGTTATGAGCGTGCATGATTCTAACGGTTCCTCACCCTTCTCCCACCGCTCCCAAAGCCCGGCGAAGGCGAAAGGACTTTGGTCCTTGAGCTGGAAGTAGTAGGGGGTTTTGCCTCCCATGTCCCGTTTCCACTCATAAAAGCCATCGGCGAGGACAAGACAGCGACGCTTTTTGAATGCAGAGCGGAAGGCCGGTTTTTCAGCCACGGTCTCAGCTCTGGCATTGATGAGGCTCTCTCCAATGCCTGGCTCTTTCGCCCACGAGGGAATAAGTCCCCACTTGAGAAGTGTGCCTTCACGCTCGCCGCTTCCCGGGTCGAGCCGCACCGCGAGAACCGGCTGCGACGGTGCGATGTTGAATCGGGGCTCGAAGGTTGGCACCTTCTTGAGCCCCAAGAGTTCGGCGATAATTGCGCGGCTGGTTGTAAGCGTAAAACGACCACACATAATGATTCCCTCAATTATTGGGCGGTGGTCTTCTCACCCTCCCGTAGGGTTGTAGTCGTACTTTCCAGTGACTTTCACCTCGGCACCGAGCTTCGTAGCCTCCTGCTCGCTCTCGGAAGTGCCCGGGGCCACATACCCTCGGCACTTCGCATAGAGCCAGATATTACGCCTCGCTAGCAGAATGGTGTCTGGCTTGAGAAAAAACCGTTCTGAGGTGAATGCGGGAATTATAGCAGGAGCCTAGAAGGTGCCGGTCAAGCTGAGCTAAGCTGGCAGTGAGCGAGGCAAGCGCATCGTCAACCGGTGAGTATGCCTCTATACAGTCACACAGCATTTGGCCGAGTGTGCCACTATACCGGTATAGAGGCACACAGAACCATTAGGCCCAGCATTGGGGGGGGGTATGCTATAGCCTTCAAGCGGCATCCTCCGCCCTGCCCTCTTCGCCTTCCTCGGGTCGCCCTCGGTCTTGAACAACGAAGCGTTTTAGTCCGGAATCGAGGAGCTGGTTTGCCAGGGCAGAGCGGTCCGTCCTTAGAGCTGCGGCATGTACGGTAAGCCTGAAGTCAACGTCCTCGGTGAGCATGAGGCTCGCCTTGACCTTGGTCGTTGATTTCCGAGAAGGCATCTTGGAGGATTTGCTCTTTTTCCCCTTTCCCGATTGGGGATCATCCATCAAAGGGTCCACAAGACAATCCTCCTTTGCGAGAAAGGAAACGCGCTTTGGATGAGTCGAGCTGGCGGTCTGCGTCTCTCCTTCATTTCGGATAGAGCGCTCAAGCCTCTTTGACGTTTTCTGCATTTGCTCCTTGGTGACTGATTGAACTTCCCGATTTGAGCGGCTGCTTCTTTCGGCTGAGCTGCCCTCCCCTGCCCTGCCCCGGGAACCACGCGACCTGCTTGCAAGCTCAGTATGCCGGTATACCTCCATACTCAAAGCTCTGAGTATGCCTCTATACCTCCTTAGTCTGAAGGTCACCTCATCGGCCTGAGCAGCAGCTCAGGTCGAGTGTGCCTCTATACAGTCACACGGCATCTTACCAGTGTGTGCCACTATACCGGTATAGAGGCACACACAACCATTAGGCCCAGCCTTGGGGGGGCATGCTTAAAGCTTCAAGCAGCATCCTCCGCCCTGCCCTCTTCGCCTTCCTCGGGTCGCCCTCGGTCTTGGACAACGAAGCGTTTTAGTCCGGAATCGAGGAGCTGGTTTGCCAGGGCAGAGCGGTCCGTCCTTAAAGCTGCGGCATGCACGGTCAGCCTGAAGTCAACGTCCTCAGTGAGCATGAGGCTTACCTTGACCTTGGTCGCTGACTTCCGAGAAGGCATCTTGGAGGATTTGCTCTTTTTCCCCTTTCCCCATTGGGGGTCATCCATCAAAGGGTCCACAAGATAATCCTCCTTTGTGAGAAAGCGACCGCCCTTTGGATGAGCCGAGTTGGCGGTGCTGCGTCTCTCTTCCTTTCGGATAGAGCGCTCAAGCCCCTTTGACGTTTTCTGCATTTGCTCCTTGGTGACTGATTGAACTTCCCGATTTGAGCGGCTGCATCTTTCGGCTGAATTGCCCCCCCCTGCCCTGCCCCCGCAACCAAGCCACCCGCTTGCCAGCTCAGTGTGCCGGTATACCCCCATACTCATAGCCGCGAGTGTGCCTCTATACCCCCTTAGTCTGAAGCTCTCTCAATTGGCCTGCTTAACAGCTCAGGGCGAGTGTGCCTCCTGACTCCACACTGAGCCTTCTGTGTGGGGGCATAGTGGCAGTCAACTTAAGTCTACGAGTCTGCCGGTATAGAGGCAGACTCTGGAGACAGGCTCTGTCATGGCATAGCTCGCTAGCGGCTTAGAACCAGCGTGGAGCGACTTACTTGCGATTTTTCTTGTGGGCCACGGCAATAGCTGCCTGGAAGGCATTCTTGAGCGAGATTGGAAAGGCCTGGGCGGTGGGTGTCCCCCAGCGTCCGCGAGATGGCACGTCGCTTAGGTCTAGGTGCTCGCGGGCCTCATAAAGCGAAAGTACAAGAGCGTGGAAGATTTCTGAGGCCTTGGCATCACGCTGCACGCTGTAGGTCTGAACGTGGTCGATTAGCTCCTCAATCATGCGCAGTGTCTCCGGGGTCATGTTGACCTGCTTTCGCTGCGGGAGCTTTGGTGCCTTCTTTCTTGGCCTGGGTGGGGCCTTGGGCTCCGCGGTTTCGACCACCTTCAGAGCAGGGGAGGGCTCCGCGTGTGGGCGGGGCATCTCGACTATGTTGGACTCCTTCTGTGGCTTTGCAGCAGGTCTTGTGATGGGCGATGTGTCTACCTCGTCTAGGTAATCGCCGAGCTGGACCGGTTCATCTCGCACGGTGTCGGGGATGTTCAGGTTGAAGTCTGGAGGAAGCCCGCGTGAGTTCTTAGCCACGGTTTGCCTCCTTCAACTTAATCGGAGGCGTCGTCTTTTCTTTCTGGGAAGCGGCTTCCAGTCGGGCAAGGACTTCACGCGCAAGCGAGAGATACTGCTCGGAGGCTTGCTGCCCCGGGGCATGCTCGAAGATGGTCTGGCCGAATACGCTTGCCTCTCGGTGCTTCACGCTGCGGTGAATAATGGTGTTGAACATGATGTGCTCGCCAAACTTCTGGGCGAGCATCTTCTGGATGTCGGAGTCAAGCTTTGGCCGCGAATCGAAGTTGCCAAGCAGCACGCCAAGCAAACGAAGCTCCGGATTGTATCTCTCGCGAACCTTTTCCACGGTGCGCCAAAGCGTCTCAAGTCCCTTCAGGTCGTAACCGGAGGGGAAGACCGGGATGATGTACCAGTCGGCGGCGATGAGTGCCGTGGTCATCAGGAAGCCGAGGTCAGGCGGGGTATCGATGATCACTAGATCTCGATGCCCTCGTAGCGAGTCCAGCGATGCCTTGAGCCGTTGGCGGTTTTCACTCTTGATGTCGTCGGCGTCGAGGTCTGAGTAGTTGTCGTTTGCAATCTGGGCCTGGAGCTGGGCTTCGAGCCGATGGGGCACCGTGCCAAGTGCCCGATGGCCTGGAATCAAACGCAGGTGACCGTCGAAGCGGCCGTCATCGAAGATGAACTCGATTTCGCGAGCTGCTTTCTTGGTCAGATAGGCATCGGCCAGGGTGAATTGCCCCTCCTTGGAGAGCTGGTCGCGGTCGACTCCAAAGGAATCCGTCGCATTGCACTGAGAATCAGCATCCACCAAGCTCACGGCGTAGCCTTCCAGGGCCAGGCCCGCCGCTAGGCTTACCGAGGCCGTGGTCTTCCCGCACCCGCCTTTTTGGTTGGAAAGGCAGATGATTTGAGTCCGTTCAAGACGCATGGGGGCATACCTCCAAAAAAAATTTCACTGCCGGTATACCACTATGCCTCCATACTCGCTAGATGAATTCTCTGCCGGTATACCCCCACACTCACTCAGACTTGTCTGCCACTATACCCCCACACAGGTGATGTTTTGTATGGGGGTATACCTCTATAGAGTCAGACAAATCGCAAGGGGTGTGCCTCTATACCCCCACACAAGCATGATGAGAGTTTCGTAAAGAAATCAAGGAGCTAACTTGTGTGCCTCCAGACTCCGAAGGGGACTCATTGCGATGAGTGTGCCTCTATAGAGGCGGACAAAACAAAATCTGTCTGCCTCTATACCCCCACACATAACTAGGCTTGTATGCCTCTATACCTCCAGAGAGATTGGTCTGAGTCTGCCTCTATACCGGCAGAAAGAGCCAGTTTTCCAGGATATTTCACACATCTTTGCCCGCTAAGTACCCCATAGACAGGTGAAAAAAACGGTGCATATACTCGGCCTCGGAGTGGTTTAACTGAGTTAAAGCGCCGGGTTTATGACAGGCCTCCTGAGCCGCTCACTCCTGCTTGTAAGCACAGCTTAGGAGAAGCCCCCCGTGCGGGGACCCAGCAAAAGTTTAAGGGCAGATTCGTATGACCTAAAGAGACAAGAACGCCCCAGGAAATGAAAAATGCGACCACCCTGCCAGGGGTAGGTCGCACTTTTTAGTTCCGCAGATTGAGTTGACAGGGAGACCAAAGCCAGGCGGCTTGTTCTCTCCCGCAGAGCAATCCGGGCAGAGTTGAGTCAGCAACCCAACTCTAGCGCCTGGCCTTGCTCCCTGTCAACTCAAACCCTGCGAGGACCACGGGGATTTTGTGCCCTGGAGTCTTCGATCTGCCCTCGGGTAATGCGGACACCCGCATGATGTGTCGTCCGCCCGACAGGGTAGGGAGATGGAATCAAGACCGACAAGGCAGCCGGATGCCAAGGAACCGAGTGTTTCCGGACAAGGATTACCGACAAAGAACCAGGCCAATGAGGGAGAGAAGATTGCGGGGGGCTATAACCTCATCGCGGTGGCTCAGCTTGCCGCTCTTTGGTTCTGCTTCAGGCAGGGCCAGCTTCGCGTGCTTGATGTGAGGGTCTATTTGGCCTGCCACGAGGCAAACGCAAGGCGCTGCCGGTTACCCAAGGGAAAGACCCCAACATTCACCTTGGCCGAAATTCAGCGGCTTACAGGGGGAAGCGAGAAACGACTCAAGGCTTCCATCGGGAGACTTGAGGCTCTTGGGTTTCTCAAGTTTTCCGAGTCAGAGATAAGCCTTGCACGGAGCACGGCAGAGCTTCGCCTCGACCACGCCGCATTCTCAACCTTCCTGGAGCGGTTTCCAAATCACACCCGCCTGCTGCCGGTTCCAAGGCGAATCCTTCGCCTGCTCTGCGGGGGAGCCAGGACCTCGCTCATAGCCACGGTGCTAAGTCACCTCATCTGGGGGCTCTACCGACCGATATCCCGGGGAGGAAAACCGGGCGGCTTTAACGCGACCGGTCGGATGAAGTGCTCCTGGGTAGCAGACACCTTCGGAGTCGACCTAAGACGAGTCAAGCAGGCCAGGCGGGAGCTTATCGAGCTTGGCTGGCTCATTCCGGAAGAGTCAAAGCAGTGGCAGTTGAATCGCTACGGGGCAAGGTTCCAAATCAACCTGTCCTGGGCGCGTTCATGGCAGGGCAGGCGTCCGGCTGCCGAGACACCGGCAGGTACACAATTGCCACCCCCTCCGGCCCAAAAAGGGCCCGAATTGCCACCCCCTGAATCAAACAAGAATCCCCCTTACGGGGAACATAAAAACCAGGAACCCGCCTCCGGCCCGGAGGCCGTTGGCGGACAGACTGGTGTTAAGATTTCGGAATCGAAAGAGACCGGAGCAGGGGAGTCCAAGCCGACTCTCAAGCACATCGTTCCCCAGGACCTCCGGGAGACTGCTCGACTGCTCGAGCTTCATGCTCAGGCAGTCAACTCCGGGCTCCTCGGCTCAAGCGAGAACGACCGGCTGCACTTTGTCGCCGCGGCGGAGCATGCTCGGGTTATCGGTACCCAAAACCCCTGCGGGCTCTTTGCCCGCCTGGTCCGGGCCAAGCTCTGGCACTACATCACGCAGGACGACGAGGACACTGCAAACCGCAGGCTGAAGGGCTTTCTTCACGATGTTCCCACGGGGTTGGCAGGGGGCCTCATCGCAAAACCTGCTCCGGTCAAGGAGCCTGAACTCTCCGAGGACGCCCGGCTCGTCCGAGCTGTCAAAGCGGCACTGCTCAAGGCTGGCTACCGAGGGGACCCCTTCCCACAGTTTCGCCGGGAGAAGCCTGAGTGGACGCGGGAACGTTGGGACCAGGCTGTGAGAGAGCTTGAGCGGCAAGATTCACGAAGGAAATCGATGACTTCGGTGGGAGAGCTGCTTGACCTTGAAGAAAACCTCTAGCCAAAACGCTGCCGCTGGCGCTATTGGGGCTCTGTCGGTCCATAGGTGAGTTGCTCGGTGCGGCAAGAAGCCGCGTCAAGCATAAACTCCCTGTGGGGACGGCTGACAAAGTAGCGGAAGCGTTACTGATGTCACCGAGCTGGACGGCATCGCGTGAGAGTCAGATTCACCATCTGACTTCTCACGGTGGGCTTACCACCCACACTGATTGCCGACCGCGTAGAGCCGGATGCGGCGAGAGCTGCTTGTCCGGTTCGACGGAGGCTCATCGGCCTAAATGCTGAGTTGGGGCGGTCCCTTGCTCTTTGAGCAAGAGCTGCCCCGCACAGAGTAATCCCGATGTTCTATCCGATGCAGATTTGCCCCTTGGCAGGGGTGACTCACCCCCGTGGGACGGGGGGCGACAAGGACAGACCTCGAAAGAGGCCGTGCTAGTCCAAGAGGGTGAAAATCCCTCCCAGGGGGTTCGGACCAAAGCCGGATGGCAGATCGGGTGAAAATCTCGTCAGGTTCGTTCAACCTTGGTCGGCGTGGGGAGCCTCTGACCTGGTGACAGGCAGGGCCGATTCTTTGACCGGAGTCGGGGACCTCAGAAAATCTGATGGCCGTGAATAGCTCAACCATGAAAGGCCCGCAAGGGCTTGCCGGTAAGTTGTCTGGGAGACGGTGCCAAACCGCAAAAAGGCTTTTGCTGATGGGTAAGCGGCAGCTTCCCTCTTCTGGCTGCTGAAATCGCCTGTTTGGCGGAAACTATGGTCGGGCGGGAGCCTGACACATACAGCACAAAGTCCCGTGGGCTAATACCTCACTAGCGACGTGACCCAGATGATGCAGACTAGCGCTAACTTGGGAACGACTGATGTGTGCCGGGAGTGGTAACTCGGAGCCTCGAACCTGGTCGTCGAGGAAAAACCGCATCAGTCGGGGAGTGTCCCGCAAGTAGGAGTTTGCACGGCTCATGATGAGTCGTGCAACACGACCGCGCTGCAGGGCAGTGGCGAGGTCGTTCGGAGCTGGGGTGGTGCCTGGCTCGTAAACGAACACGAAAGCGGGGACGCGGTGTAAACACCTACTCGGTGATATGACCGGCGGCTTGGCGCCTGCAAGGCGTCAGGCCCGCCGGGTTTCCTTGGCAGGACAGTAGGCGTGGTCTTGAGCAGAGACACCTCGGGAGAAGTGTTTCTGCTCAAGCTGACACATTCATCAACCACGACACCTCGCACCCGGGCATGAGACCGGGGCGGGTTTTCACAAAGGACAAGCGATGCGACGACCGCAACCTCTATAGATTAAGCAACCACAACTAGGAAGGGGGTTTTCGCGCACTTTGGCGCGGCGTTTCCATGAGGCCAGGTGGGTGCCTTGCACCTCACTTGGCCCATGTCTGAGACGGGGCTGTGTCTCATCACACGGGTTCTCTTAAAGGATGGGTTTTGATGAGAGGATTAGCTTGAAAAGGTCTTGTGCCTGGCGGCTGGGCCGAAATGCAGCCGCTTCCATTAGCCGAAACAATGCTCGATAAGTGAAAAAAATACTTGCTATGGCTTTAAGTCCCTTGTAGTAACACATTGGTTTATACGATCAATGTCATACTACTTATGAGCAATTATCACTGCGAAGCGACAACGGTTGAGGGATTTATCCAGCAGCTTGCGGTCTGTTACGTGGGCCGCGGTTACTGGTTTTATGTCACTGGCTTCATCCCGCCCGATAAGGACCCCCGGGCGGTCGATGAGAAGCTCATTGGCCGTTACGACATCGACATCTCGAAGTGGTCCAGGGCAAGAAGGAAACAGACAGGTCAAGCAAGCGTTCAATACCTTCGCTTCAGGCAGTTCTTTGTGCTCTTGGCCACCCTGGGCAAGCACCGCTTCTTCATCGAGGAGGCCGGAGGCATCCAAGATGTGCGGAGCGTGCCGATTGTCGTAAGCGGCTACTCTGTCAGCTCCCGCGGGGGGCGTCCGCATGTTCGCATCGCACGAAGTGAGTATCTGCGAATCAAGTCATACTTCAGCGACCTTGCGACCCGGTCAGCAGAGCGAATTGAGGCAGAGCTGCGAGCACTCCCGTTTGAGCCTTACGCTCCGGTGCGAACGCAACTCTTGACCCTTGTGCGGGCCATTAACCGCAAGCGAAACAGCGCCGGGCTTCCTCCGATCTCAAGACATTGCATCCGTTTCAAACGCCGGATCTACCGGCCGTTTGAGCCGGTCATTGATGATGTAAGCCAGCTTTTGACTGGCACTGGGTAGACGAGACTCACGGCCTTGCTTCGGGGGCCTCACAAGCCCCCGGGGGAAGGCCGGTGATGAAGAATGGTTTTTTTCTTTTGGGCTTCTCCCGCCGCGGGGACCGCAGGCGACTGAGCCGAGACCGGAGCTACTCACTGTGGGTAGCTGCCTGCTCGGCTTCGAGCGACTTTTCATGGTCTCCAAAGCAGGAGAAAGTCATGGCGCAGACGCAGAATCTCACCCGGGCCCACCACGAGCTGTTTCGCCGTGGTCCAGACGAGGTCTTTCCCAGTCTCCAGGCACTCTATGAGTTCTGCCAGGGGGAGAAGGAGCAGTCACAAGACCACTGGCGGCCACCATCATCCCTTTTGCCGCAGGCAAACGGCTCACTTCGCGTCGACCTGGGCGAGGGGAGGGCACCTTATCGGCTAAACGACTGGAGCTTCACCCAGCTCTGTGGGCTGGCGGGGGCCTCCAAGGACACGGTCAACCGGCTCTCACCGGAAACCGCAAGGCAGGTGCTCATCGAGACCTTGCCTCAGGGCAGCAAGCCCATTCAGCTTTACAGCGAAGACGGACTCATCCGGTCCATTCACGGCACGACCTACACCAGGCTCTATAACGCAGACCTCGTGATGATGCTTCGTGAGTTTGCAGTCGACTTTGTTCCGCCTCAGAAGGCAGGGGCGGTGAACCCTGGTGGGACCGGGCTCTATTGCGGGGAGCAGGATCTCTTCTGTTTTCTGATCGACCCGACCGGCTGGGCGGAGATCGACGGCCAAGCGTTTGCCCCGGGATTCTTCGTCTGGAACTCAGAAGTTGGCAAGCGGTCCGTTGGCATCCAGACCTTCTGGTTCCAGGCGGTCTGTCAGAACCACATCGTCTGGGATGCGACGGAAGTTACTGAATTCACTCGCAAACATACCGGCAAGGTAGGCGAGGCCCTCGGCGACATCCGCCGCATCGTCGAGCAGCTCGTGGAGCAGCGAGACGCAAGGCGGGATGGCTTTACGCGCGTGATCAAACGGGCGATGGAAGAAATGCTCGGCTCCGATGCCGAGGAGACGATGAAGGCACTCTCCAAGGTGGGAATTGCCCGGAACCTGGCCAAGCGGGCCCTCGAACTCGCCGAGGCCAATGGCCGCTTCACGATCTTCTCGCTCGTAAATGCGCTCACGCGGCTTGCCAGTGAGTGCGAGTTTGTGGGCGACCGAACGGATGCGGACCAGAAGGCCGCAAAGCTCCTTGAGCTGGTTGCTGCCTAAAAGGCGACAGGGGACTCTCACCTGTTGGAACTCATCCATTTCTTTTCGTGACAAGGGAACCAAGCGATGACTCGAACGAACACCAAGCCTGCCCGCGGCGACCAAGGAACAACCTCGGCGCCTGTTGAGCGTAGGCAGGAGCAACCCCAGGCAAACGACCGGCACCGTCCGGTCCACGAAGTGCGAATTGGCGCCATCAAGGCTGCCATTTGGGCCAATGAAGGTGCCCAGGGCGTCTTCTACAACGTGACTCTGACCCGGGTTTACAAGGACCGCCAAGGAGCTTGGCAAACCGCGAGCACGTTTGGTCGTGACGACCTGCTTGTGGTCGCCAAGGTCGCGGATCTCGCTCACAGTTGGATCTGCGAGCAGGCCCAGGGGCCGGGCCAAGATGCCGGGGAGGGTACCGGATGAAAACGGTGAACTGCTGGAATGACATTGAGCCCTACGGCATCGAGCTCCTTACGGGTGAGGCCTGCGGGCTAAGTTATCGCCTGCTCTGTGACCTGACAGAGCGGGGGAGGAAGATCCTGGCAAAATGCCTGGGTATTGCGAACCTCAACCTGGCTGAGAACTGGAACCGGGGAAGGGCCGAGGATCCGCACGTGGGGAGCATCATGCTCACGCACGAGATGCTTACGCCGCTTGCAGTTTTTGCCCTCCTCGAATCTGGCTGCAAGGAGGTTTATCTCGTCAATGACTCGGTGGTCGGCGTCGAGCATTCTGACCCGCCGGACTTGATTGAGACCGTGAAACGCCTGGCGGGGGTCGAGTACGCCCGGCGGCTTGCCTACCGGGGCACCGCCGGGGACCGTAACGTCCACGTCATGTCGGGGCGCGTCGAGTAAACACACCGCGCGAAGTCGCGCCTCAAAGAAGGTTTGTGCCCTGGCCGGTCAAGGAAGACCTGCCAGGGGCATTCTCAGTTTTCAGCATCACCGGCCTTACCGTTACCCAATAGTAGCCGCCCACCCAGGACGAAGGCCAGTCTGCTGGCGGCGAAAGAGGGCGGTCAAGGGGAAGCCTTCTCGGTGAGCTTTTTCCCGGTCATGGAGGCCGGGAAAAAGTGACGCAGGTCACCCCGAAGGGGCTCTCCGAGAAGCAGCAGCGGGATGCGGCCCTTGACGGCCCTCGGGCCGCCCGATGATGCACCTGGCCTGGGTGGGCGGTATGATAGCAAGTAGGTTAGCGGTTCTCCTGAAATGAGGTTCCGATGCCAGGTATCTGCTTAGGGCAAGCCGTCTGGTTGGTTGCGTTTCTGGCCCTGCCAGCTTGGCCTGCCGAATTTAGCGGCAAGGTGATCGGGGTCAGCGACGGCGACACCATCACGGTGCTCCAAAATCGGACTCAGGTGCGGGTGCGGCTTGACGGGATTGATTGCCCAGAGAGCGGCCAGGCGTTTGGCAGCAGAGCCAAAGCGTTTACCTCCGAACTCACCTTTGGCAAGGTGGTGACGGTTCGACCCCGGAACAAGGACCAGCACGGAAGAACCGTTGCCGAGATTGTGCTTGCTGATGGTCGAAACGTAAATCACGAACTGGTTCGAGCTGGCTTTGCCTGGTGGTTTCGTAAGTATGCACCGCACGACACTGAGCTTGCCCGGCTTGAAGCCGAGGCTAAAGGTGCAAAGAGAGGTCTCTGGGCGGATGCTGATGCAGTTCCTCCTTGGGAGTGGCGAAACGCAAAGGCGAATGCTTCAAGTAACGAGACCGGAGCTGTGACCGGTAACCGGCGAAGTCATGTTTACCACGCACCGGGCTGCCCAAATGGGGCTTCGCTCTCCGCTCAAAACCGCATTGAATTTCCATCGGCAGAAGCGGCAAAAGAGGCTGGGTATCGAGCGGGCAAGGACTGTCACCATTAACTGACTCCATTCTGCCTCGGAAAGGCAAACCGCGGTAAACTACTTGGATTGGCCAGCGGGCTGGCCTGGATGGTGCATAGGCGCTTCTTCAATTGCCGGTTGAGGCCGATCTGCGGTATGATAAGCCTTTGAGGAGATAAGACTTCCGATGGAACAAAGAACACTCGAGGGAACCTGGGAAGAGATCGCTCGCCACAGTAGCGCGCTGGCTGGTCGTAAAGTCCGGATCACTGTCCTCGATGAACCCACTCTCGGGGTGACACTCGATCAGGCGCTTGCTCATCTCATCAAGAATGCTGAGCATTTGGTTGGTACGCTCCCCCCGGCGGGAACGTTACACTCGGCTGATGCCTGGTCCGAGGGCGTGGTCGAGAAGTACCGTCGCCAAGGATTCACGCTGTGACCCTGTGCGATGCCGGTCCGCTCTTCGCTTTGGTGGATCCGCGCCAGGCTGACCTTCACCGTCGCTGCAAGGCGGTGCTCCCTCAACTCTCAGCTCCCCTAATCACGACCTGGCCGAGCTTCACGGAGGCCATGTACCTGGCCCATCGCTCGGGCGGCTGGCCGATGCAGAACCTGCTCTGGAAATACGTGCGTGAAACGGTGCTCGTGTTCCACGAATTGGAGCCTGAGGAAACGTCTCGGATGGCGGTCCTGATGGAGCAGTATCAAGACACCCCGATGGATCTCGCCGACGCCTCGCTCGTGGCCGCGGCGGAGCGTCTGGGGCTCTCACAGATTTTCACGCTCGATCATCACTTCCTCGTGTATCGCATTGAAGGCGCCCGGGCGTTGGTCGTCGTACCATGAGTAACAGACTTGTAGACTTGTCCGCTGCAAACTGTCAGGAAGGTTGCTCTTGCCTGCTAGTCACGATGGCTGACAAAAGCCTCGACCGGTCGTTGTCGGCTTTGTCCCCCTGATCTCAGGGCTACCGCTTTTCAAACGCATCGCGACCGAACATATCAACGTCCCATTTCATTGCCTCGAAGGTTCGGGAGTTGGCAACCTGCTAAGTCATGAGATGACGAGCCCGATGCGGGTAATCCGCACGTCGGGATCTGTGGGAGCCCCGGGTGAGCAATCACCCGGGGCGACCCGGCCCGGGGCTGATCCGAGCCTTCTCGGGGCACCAGGTCGAGAACTGTAAAGATAGTGCACGCGTATCCTCTCATTTCGTCTTGGGTGCACTGCGTCGGCCAACCCAACGCTGCGTCAGATGTTCGCCAGTTCGCCGAAGTATTTGTGGTCCTCCTTGTAACCACCTTCCCCTGCACCAAAGGCCTTGGGGCTCGCCACGAACTCGATCGCCCGAACCCACTTGACCATCTTGAAGGCGAGTTGGTTCTCGACCCGCAGCCGCAAGGGCGATCCGTGCTGCTCACTCAGCGCAGCCCCGTTCATCTCGTAGGCCAGCAGCGTTTGGGGGTGCATCAGGTTCGCGAATGAGTTGCTCTCGTAGTATAGGCCGCCCTCTTTGCCCTCGCCGAACGAATGGAAGAGGGCCATCCGCGCCTCGGGCTTGGGGCGGACGAGACGGATCAGCTCCGCCATGGGCAGGCCACCCCACTCCGCGATGCCCGACCAGCCCAGCAAGCAGTGGGTCAGCGTGATCTGGGTGTTCTTCCCCAGCGCGCGGATCTCCTCCAACGAGAGCTCGACCGGATTCTCCACCAGTCCGTGGACCTTCAAGCGATAATCCCTGAAGCCGTTGGCCGCTAGCGCCTTCCATTCCTCACTGGTGGGAAGTATGCCGGCCTGCCAGAAAAAGGGTGAGATGTCCTCGCGGCGGAACTCCGCGATCGGAGCGGCGCGATCGAGCAGGAACGCCATGATCGGCGTGACGATCGCCTGGGCAGCATGCTGAATCGCCCGAGGATAGCGCCATGCCGTCCAGTTGGCCAGGGCATTCGCCGCGATAACGACGCCGATTCCCACCAGACCAAGGAACACGCCAAACCGTTGTGCGTCGTCCGTGCCCAGCACGATGTGATTCACATTCCGGGCGAAGCCGGTAAGGGTCACCATGGCCACATGGGAAATGATGAAAACGACAAACGCACACATGACCAGAAAATGGAGTGACCGGCCGATCTGCCGGTTGCCGGGCAGCTTCGGATACCACGAGAATCGGTTGGTAAAGGCCGGTGACATCGATGGCCCGGTCACGATCGCTAGGGGGGCCAGGACGAACACCACGCCGAGGTAGGAGAGTTGCTGGAGCGCGTTGTAGTGGTAGAACCCGTTCGGCTCCGGCGCCAGGTGGAGGGTGGAGTAATGAACGAAGATGGCCCAGGCATCGGGTACGACGGACCAGGAGGCCGGCACTAGCCGCCGCCATTGCCCGGTCCCGAAGAGCAATACCGTGAAGATCAGGCCATTGCCCACCCAGAACAACACGCTCAGGAAGTGCCAATGCCGAGCGATGCCCCCAGTGAGTCGGTAACCGGGCAGGCCGATCCAGGGGGTGAGATGGATGGCATCGTCTATGGACGTCCAGACGCGGTCTGTGGGCACCGCGATCGGCGTCAGACGGAGCCACTCCGTGTTAGGCGTGCAGTGGACGTTCCAGTAGAGCCGAGGGTGCTCGACCAGGATCTGCAATCCACTGCGAATCAGCAGAATGATGAAGAAGAAGTTCACGTAATGAGTGATCCGGAGCCAGGCCGGAAAGCCCTGCGGCATGGCGGCTTTGGAGACCACTTGAGGGCTGGCCGGCACTGGCGGCAGGCCGAATACCGCCCATTGCAGATAGGCTGCGGCGACCGGGAATCCGATCAAGAGGATCAGCAGCAGGAGAGCCGTGCGACGAATTCGCATGATCATTACTCCATGGAGAAGTACCTGATAAGCTCACCGCTCAGACTACGAAACTGCACCGACGAAGATGCGATGCAACCAATCCCGCCGCCAGCATTATATCCGTGCCGAACGCCGCCCGTGATTGCCGATCCTAGGTAGAGCCGCAGAAGTCTGCGCCGTAAGTCGGGCTTTAGCCTGACGTCGGTCTGAAAGGGGGAACGTCTCATCTCGGCCCAGTGGACGGGTAGGCAAGTTGACAGTTGAGCTGGCGTGAGAAGCTCATCCCTGGTGAAATTCGGTGGTACTGGATTTCCGCGAAGCAGGACGGAAAACAGCGATGAACCAAGGACGATGAATCATGTGAGTCTCATGGGATTTTGGGCCAACGATCTCTGCTCTTCGGCCGCACCTGGCTGAGCCACCGTCCTCGCTCGTCATACGAAATGTGATAGCCTGGGCGGCTAACCAAATTCATGGATCTTCCGGGGATAAGTGCGAATGCTGGGGAAAACGGCCCTCGCCCAGTAAGAAGGCCCACAAATCCCGGGATGCTCGCACCAAAAAACGGAAGAGCCGGCGAAAATCGGCCGGCTCGACGGCCACCAGGATCTTCATGTGGGGCGGGATCTGCAGCATCAGCGGCCGCCCCAGAAGCTGCGTGCGAAGGCCTCGACATCGACCGCGTCGTAGCCCACCAGGTGCACGCGCAGGGTGGCCCCGGCGCCGTTGTCCAGCTCGAAGAGGCCCTGCTTGCCCACCAGGACCGGTGCTGGGAGCTCGACAAACGCAGGCGGGCTCGACGGCGCTTCGCTGGTGTCGGCCTCGGCCCGCGTCTTCAAGCTGTAATAATCGAGGCCGAGCACCACGGCGGTGCGACTGACCCCATGCCCTTTCGCCAACTGGACGGCCAGCGCCCAGAGCGGGCGCGGAATCCGACCCCGTCTGGTGCGCTGCTGACGCCAGGCCTGAAACCGGTTCCGCGCTTCAATCTCGCTGAGAACTGAATATACTAACGACGATGGGGTGAAGACCATTCTCAAGAAGTAATCGAACCCAGACGGCGTCCGCCGCTCGTCTGGTCGTCGATGTAGGTCTGGGAGGAGTGCATGAGCCAGACACCACCCAAGCTCCTAGACTCGGAGCAATCACCGGCGCAAAGGACCTTGTACCTCGAGATCCCACTCGGCAAATGGCCCCCGGTAACCGGGGTCTTCTTTCCGGCGGGATACAACTACAACCTTGCGTCCCTCAACCTGCTCATTTACCTCCATGGCGACCGGTTTGAGGGGAGTGCCTGCGAAGGAGTTAAAGATATTAAGGAGTATTGGGCCGGGAAGTTGTTTCCGCTACGACAGTTGACAAACGACAGTAAGAGCGAAAAGGCCATCCTGGTTGCTCCCACTCTGGGTCCTCGTCCAGGGGCTGGCGGACTGAAGCCGGCAGAAAAGTGGGGTGATCTCGTCGATAAGATCAACTGGTATTTGGACCAGGTCGCGTGCGGAATTGCTGCGTACGGCCCGCAATCGCAGCCGAGCAAACCATCGGGAGCAGGGGGCACCACGCCGATCCCGGACGCCACGATCAGAAAGATCGTTCTGGCGGGCCATTCGGGAGGAGGAGCCCCCATGTTGGCCTTGGCCAATCAACTGACTAGTGGTAGCTCTTTCGACGCGATGGTTCTCAAGCAATGTTGGGGGTTTGATTCGCTCTATCAAGGCGCCGAACCTTGGCTCAAATTGGCCACGCAAACAAGTGTATTGATTTACATGTGTGCAGGCAGCAGTACCAAAGACGCGTGTGCTGAGCTTGAGAAACTCGCAAAGACTGAGCCGCGGACGAGCCAGGTGACGGTTTTCCCGTCGTTTTACGAGGTGCCACTCGGGGATTGGGCACCCCGCCGAGAGACGAAACCGAGGAAACCCGAATTGAGAAAAAATCCCACCGGGGTCTACGGGCACTGCGACGTACCGAAGAATTGGTGGGGAGAGTGCATGAGGCAGGCCTTCCCACCCTAAGGGACGGCGTGGGCCCGGCCCGCCAGGCGGGTTTCCGTGTTAGGTCGTGTGGACAAAAACTGGGCGGCCGCGGTAACACGCATCCGTTGATTCGTGTCCTTTCGGCAGGTGTGAAAAACCTGTCCGGGGTTCCGATAGCAACGGAGAAAAAAACAACGATCTTCACGGGAACTGATGTTCAAAGAGTTGGCGGAGTAGCCGCAGGCGGGAGCGGCGACATGGACACCATCATCTTGGGCACGAGTCTGGCATGCGCGGCCGGGGTTGCTGCCGCATTCCGGGCCGATCTGCGGGCTCTGCGGGCGAGGGAGCGAGCGATGCGACAGGGCGCCGAGTTTAGCTGGGGACC
>Ga0074046_10001206_pt1 | contig 23866 bp, 23 predicted proteins | sample BogForMeECP23OM3_FD_94441 | JGI IMG/M metagenome (GOLD analysis project Ga0074046, IMG submission 94441) | Bog forest soil microbial communities from Calvert Island, British Columbia, Canada - Bog Forest MetaG ECP23OM3 | ecosystem: Environmental > Terrestrial > Soil > Wetlands ...
GGCGGATACAAGTGTGATGCGATGCGCCACCGTCATTGCGAGCGAAGCGAAGCAATCCAGTGGCAACATCCGCCACGCCAGTTGCTTCTGGATCGCCACGGCTGAAGCCCCTCGCGATGACGGGCGGCCGCTTTGCGGGGCAGCGTAAATGCGCTACAGTAGGCGCATGACACTTATGCATTTGCGCGACGATACATTGAGCTTTGCTACGCGAGCGGCGGAGGGGTTGCCGCGGCGGCGCTTCACTGTGGCCGAAATCGAGGCGATGGTTAAGGCCGGCATTTTGGACGAGGACGAGCGCATCGAGCTGATTGGCGGGGAGTTGGTGCCGATGTCGCCCAAGGGCAATCACCACGAGATATTGAAGCATGCACTGACCCACTATTGGGCGAGGCGGCTGCCGGACCACCTTACTTTCACGACAGAAACGACGTTCCGGCTGACACCCGACACCTATCTCGAACCGGATTTTGTCTTCTTTGACAAAGTCACCGGCATAAGGGGCCTAAAGGCGGAGACGGCCCATCTTGTGCTTGAAATCGCGGATTCGAGCTTCGCTTACGACATCGGGCGCAAGGCCGCGCTTTATGCGAGCTTCGGCATCCCGGAGCTGTGGGTGATCCACGCCGTGCGGCTGGAGACGCGCATCCACCGCGGCCCTTCGCCCGGGGGCTACCGGGAGATAGCCGACCTTGGCCGGGAGCAAGCCCTGGTGCCGGCCTTCGCGCCGGAGCTTGCCGTCAAACTGTGCGAGCTTGAGCTGAATTGAGCTTCACGCCTCGACATAGGCTAGGCGGCTTTCCCCTTCAGGCACTGCGAGGCCATCCTCACGCAGCCCATCGATATGAAAGCGGATCGCTTCGCGCATGTTCGCTTCGGTTTCCTCCGGCGTCGCGCCGGTTGCGACGCAGCCCGGCAAGTCCGGCGCATAAGCGGAATAGTTCTCTTCTGTTTTCTCAATGACGATGGCGTAGCGCATCATGTCTGATCCTTCAAACCTGCCTGCTTTAAGATGCTCGCGAATGTCCCCGGTGCCAAGTCATCGGAGAGTTTTCCTGCTATCGTGACGCGTCCGGGCTTGCTTGCGTGTTTGAATTGCCGGTGGCTGCCGCGCGTTGCGACGAGCCGCCAGCCATGGCTTTTGATAAGCGCAATCGCATCTTTGACTTTGACGGGCATGATTGGGGTTCGCCACGGCGTCAGCGCCGCGCCTCCCGCGGCTGCGTCCACTCCGACACATCCCACAGCTTGATGGTTTTGTCTTCGCTACCGGAAAGGGCGAAGCGACCATCGGGCGAGAAGGCGACGGAATTTACATTGCCTGTGTGCTCGGTGAACTCATGTAGTTCCTGGCCAGTGGATGCAACTCGAAGTCTTATTGAACCTTTGATGCAGTTTCCAAATTGAATCTGAACGCGAGCCCATCCACCATTTCCGGTGAAGTCGTTGCCACTGGCAGCGCAACTTCCTGATAAGAGATGGCGCCCATCAGGGGAAAAAGCGACCGAAAGAACCCCTCGCCCATACCCGCTGAAGGTGCGAAGCTCCTTGCCGCTCGATACATCCCAAAGCTTGAGCGTGCGATCAAAGCTTCCCGAGGCAAGCTCGCGGCCATCAGGGGAAAAAGCGACTGACGTGACGCGGTCCGCATGCCCGGTGAAGGTGCGAAGTTCTTTGCCACTCGCAACATCCCAAAGCTTGCACGTCTTATCATCGCTCGCACTCGCAAGCGTGCGGCCACCCGGGGAAAAGGCAACCGAATTGACCGAAAACGTATGCCCGGTAATGATGCGAGTCTCCCGGCCGCTCGTTACATCCCACAGCTTGAGCGTGCTGTCATTGCTCGCGCTCGCAAGCATGCGGCCGTCAGGGGAAAAGGCTACCGAAGTGACACCGCCTGTATGCCCGGGGAGGGTGTGAAGCTCCCGGCCGCTCGTGGCATCCCAAAGCTTAAGCGTCTTATCCCAGCTTGCGCTCGCAACCTTGCGGCCGTCAGGGAAAAAAGCGACCGAGAGGACAGTGCCCGAATGCCCCGTGAAGCTGCGAACCAGCCGCCGCGGTCTGTCCTTTGGCTGGCTTGCTGGCACACTCTTTTTCGACGCGTCTTCGCTGGGCTTGATGGCAGCAACCGGCTTATCCTTTGGCTTCTCGGGCTTTGGGGCTTCTTCCACCGGCTTCGCCCCCGCGATCTTCTTCTCAGGCTCCGGTTCAAGCTTAGCAGCAGCGAGTTCTTGCGGTTGAGCGGGCAGCGGTTCGGCTTGAGCGGCGGCAGGCGGCTCTGAAGTCTTCGCCCCCGCCGGATAAAAATCGCCGGTCAGCGAGGTCGACTCCCATGGCGTCTGCTCGCCTTTCGTCTTCTCGCGCACGGCGATACGCACCTTCTTGAACACCTCCTCGATCTTCAGCCCCGGCTCGGCCATCGCCTGCGCCAACGCCGCGGTGTAGTGGCTATTGCCGCCGCCCGGCCCGTCCAGCGCCGCCTTGCCGGGCGCGGTCGAGAACGCGACGAGGCTGCCGCTGGGCGCATCCACGCGCGCGAGCCCCCGCAAGCCGCCGCGCGCATAGCCGAACGGATTGTCGCGGCAGGCGTCCAGCACCACGATGGCCAGCCGCGTCTGAGAATTCTCCAGCATGCTCATGATCGAGGAGAGGCTCACCGCGTCGATATCGACATCGGCCTCGCTCGCGATATGCTCGTCCACCGGGATGAGATAGTTCTCGCCCTTCACCTGCACGCCGTGGCCCGCATAGAAGATGAACGCCACCGCGTCCTTGCCGCGCTCCCGCAGCGTGGCGGCGAAGCCCTGCACCGCGCGCTTCATGTCGTGCTGGCCGGCGTCGTAGGAGGCGAACACCTCGAAGCCCTGCGTTTTCAGCTTTTCCGCCATCAGCCGGGCGTCGTTGACGGGGTTCGCAAGCGCCGAGCGCTTATAGGCGGCGTTGCCGATGACAAGCGCGACGCGGTTTTTCGCGTCCTGCGCGAACGCCGCGCCGGCGAAGATCAAAAGGACGAAGCAAACCGCTGCGCGCGCGAACATATAAAGCAACCCCCCAATGACGCTCCGCCATCTGTCTATCGAGAAACTGTGGCGCCGCCAAGCCAGCTTTGTCATTGCGAGCCCCAGCTCGGAGGCCGGGGTTAACTCCGCAACCCAGCGCCAGCATCCGCCGCCTCTTGCTCCTCTCCGGGCGCTGTGGCGAACAAACTCCAAGCGTAATCGAAAAGCGCTAAGCAGAATTCGGATACAATTCCTCAGTTGATCGAATCAGCTTAAAGCGGCAGGCAAGGATTGCAAAATCGTTGATGCTAACGCGGAGGCTCTACCATGATCCGTGTTTGTTATTCGATGCTGTTGCTTATGGTGTTGTCCGCTTGCGCAAACGAACAAGCCCAGCCGGCTATGAACGCGCAGCAGGTTAATACACCTTCGTCAGGGCAAAACATCCTAGCCTGCACGGGACTCCCCGTAGCGGGGCAGGAGTGCGGTCTGAAGCTTCCCAAAATGGTGCTGGCCCCCGGATAGAAGGAGGCTAGCTAAGGCGCCGCCCCCTATGCCACCTCGCCGAAGCCTTTGCCGGGCGCGAGCGGCGCGAGGCGGATGAGCCGCGAATCGGCGACCGCCGCCTGCCGGTGCTTGACGGCCTCGCGGTAAACGGGATCGCGGATCATTTCCACGAAGGCGGACACGGATGGATATTCCGCGATGAAGCACAAGTCCCAGCGCTCATCGCTTGGCCCGATCAGCATCAGCTCGAACTTGCCCTGCCAGACGATCCTGCCGCCGGCCTGCGCGAACACGGCTGCGCTCTCGCGGCCGTAAGCGGCATAGGCCTCGGCGCCCGTGGCCGGGCGGCCGTCGGGATAGCCCGCGAGCGCGCGAAGCCGCACGAGGTTGAGCATGTGGATGGGGCCTTCGCGGCTGTTCTCGCGGAAGGTTGCGAAAACTTGCTTGGTTGGATCGATGTAGCCTGTCATTGCCATCGCCTCATCATGACCCGCGCTGCCCCGGTTTGCCGATGCATTTCGTGGCGCTTGCGCCTGCCTTCAATGCGCGCGCACGGGAACGGGGTACAGAAATCGAATTGCGGCGCCACAGACGGCTCGCAACCGTGTTGTCAGCAGATCAACGCACGCGCCTGAGCATGAGCGTGGCCCAACCTTCGAGATCGTGGCGGTGGATCAGGTAAAAGCCCGTCGCGGAATAGCGGGCGAGGACCTCCCGCGCTTGCCCGGTTAGAAGGCCCGACAAGATGAGAACGCCGCCACGTTCGGTGAGAACGCGCAAGCGGGGTGCGAGCTTCAGGAGCGGCTTTGCCAAGATGTTCGCCATCACGATGCCGAAAGGCGCGCGCGCGTAAGCGCGGCTCGGTTTCAGCCCGTCCCCAACAAAAAGGCCGACGCTTCCGGCCACGCCGTTCTTGCGGCAGTTCTCGCGTGCGACCGCGATCGCTACCGGATCGATATCGGCTGCGGCTATCGCGGTGCGATGGGCGAAAGCCTTTGCCGCCGCAATGGCGAGGACACCGGAGCCGGTGCCGAGGTCCAGAACCGCGCGCGGGGCTACTGCCGCGGGCAGCCGGCCGATGGCGAGCAGGCATCCCTTCGTCGTGCCGTGATGCGCTGTACCGAAAGCGCGGCCTGCGTCGATCTCGATAGCCCATTGGGAAAAGGTCCGGCGGCGATCGTGGCTGCCGTGGACGATGAAGCGGCCTGCGCGAACCGGCGGCAGCAACCTTTGCGTCTCGGCAACCCAATCGGTATCGGGGACCGTCACGGCACTTTGAGATGCGGGCGTTAGGCCGGCATTTTGCAGCGCACTGGCAGCGGCGTCTCCGTCCAGCGCTCCGTCATCGTAGCATTCGAGGAACCATTGGCCGTTCTCCTCGAGAACAACCAGCGGGAAACTCTCGAAACCCGGCATTTCGCCCAAGATCGTGCTGGCTTCAATCGCTTCGCGCTCGGACCGGAAGCCAAGGACCGTCTTGCGGGTGACTGCCATGCGCTAAAGCGAGACCGGCACGGCTTGCCACTCGGCAATAAGATATTCGCGCGCGTCCTCGAGGTCGCGAATGCGCGGGGAGCCGTGCTCGTCTGCAACGAGGAGCCCGAGCTTGCGCAGATGCGAGCATCCATCTTCGATGTCGAAGTTGCAATCCACGTCGAACTCGTCCTTCAAAAACCTTTCCGCCTCGTATTTCACGGCGTCGAGGCCGCGCTGACCGTGCCGGAGCAGAAGGGCATAGGTAACGACGGCTTCCATGATGTCTTCCTCCTCCGCATCGTCCGTGAGAAGGGTGAGCACGCTTAAGTTGCTGCCGATGTTATGGAAATAGAGGCTCTTAGCCAGTTTTGCCATATAGCGCGTGCGCGTGTTGAAAAAGCTCGTGACCGTCCGGAAGATCGCGCCTACGGCTCCGGCAATGGTGATAAGAACGAAGAACATGCTGATGGCGACCGCGGCGACGAACTTGAGCGCGGCCATTACGATTGCGACGACGGTGCTGCCGCCAGAGCCGATCCAAAGCCAAAGCTTGTCGAAGAGGGTGAACCTGATGCGCGCATTGGGGAAAAGAATCTGCAGCTCGCTTCGCGCGATGCGGCGGAAGATCTTGAGATGCAAAGTGTGCTCGGACACGCCCTCCAGCAGCTGGTGATCGCGGGCGCGCCGCACCCAGCGCTCGGCCTTGCGCTTGCTCATTCCCTTTTCCATCAGCTCGGCGACCCTGGCTTCGAAGGGCTTGAGCTTCAGGCCGATAAACAACCGGCGATAAGCGTCAACCTCGACGGGTCTTTCGACCAGCCAAAGCTGCTTCCAGCTGCGGGCAAGAATTCGATCTTTGATCGCGCCGCGGTAAAAGAGCAAATTGAAGTCATATTCTGAAAGATCGACCTCAGCAAGGAAGCCAATACCGGACTCTTCCCCAAGGATTTTTTCGAGCGCCGCTTGATCGATCTCCAAATAGTTCGCACTTGAGACGAGATCGACAACCCTTGCCTTCAAAGCTTCGAGTTGAACCCGCCGCTCGGCGCTGGAAAGCTCCGCTAAATTAACGGTTTCATCGTCGGGATTGAAAGCGTCGTAAAGCTCCACCAGCGAATCGAGCGACTTCGCGGACTCCGCTTGCCGCAAAGCGCACATGTAGCGAAGCACCTCCGTTGCGAGTGCGCGCTGACCTGGCTCGAATATTTTTTCGAGCACCCGGCTAATGATGTCCGTCCGGTCCACAGGGATGAATTTCTCCGGGGCTACAGATTGAATGGGCTGCGTGACGTCGAGGCCGGTGCCGGTCTCGGCCTGGATCGGGGCGGAGGACGCAAAAGATACACGATTGACGGCCGCTTGCTCATTCATCGCCACCCCCACTGCGTTGTGAACGCATAATGGTGTAGCGTTTTTCCCAGGTCACGGCAACAACGCCAGCGCCGCCGCCGTGCCTGTGCGCGGGCGTTAGCGTCTGTTTTGGTATATCGGAATCGCCGGGAAGCCCCCCTCACCCCAGCCCTCTCCCAGCAAGCTCGCCTTGGCGAGCTTGCAACTTGGAGTGTCCGCATTCGCAAGCGAATGCGGATGGGGAGAAGGAGTCCGCAGCGGTTGCGGCAGCGTCCCTTCTCCCCATCGCGTTTGCTGGCAAACGCGATAAATTTGAGATGCAGGCACGCCAAGGTGTGCCTGCGCGGGAGAAGGACAGGATGAGGGGTCTTAAGCTGTTCCCGCTTATATCGCACACACGCTCGTCAAACCGGGCCGGCACAGAGCCTGAGGCCGCTGCCGCTATTTGGCCTGCAGCGCCTTTTCATGCGCAGCCTTCGCCGCAGCTTTGAAGTCGTAGGTGAGATAGAACTCGGTGCGGTACGGCCCCCACGCCTTCTGCTCGATCGCCCTGTTGACCTCGCGCACCTTTTCCGGGGGCACCCTGAGCGTTACGACTTGGCCGATCCCCATCATGATATACCAGGACTCGACCTCAACCCCCGCTGGCGGAAAATCGCGCATCCAGTTCCGCTGCTCCAGCTCCTTATTGATCTCGCCAAGCGGCTTCGACTCGTCGTGCTTCAGAAAGATCGTGAGTAGAATGTAGTCCTTGGGCAGGGGCGCTATCGCTTCAGGGCTACCTTGCGCCCTGACGCCCGCTATGCCAGCGCTCATGCTAAAAGCGATTATTGCGTACGCAAAAAAACAGATCGAACGGCTTCTCATCGTTTTCGAATGCTCCATTGTTCTGTCCCGGCCTGTTTCCTTAGCACGCCGTTTTCAATTTAGCGAAAGTCGCTTATCTCAAAGGCTAAGTATTGCCTCGCACAGCGCGGGCTCTCTGAGGAGTAAAATGCTTCCAACTCTCTTTTTGTCTCATGGTGCGCCGGATCTTGTGATTTCCGATTGTCCGGCGCGCGATTTCTTCCGCCAGCTTGCAACTGCGTTCGGGAGGCCTAAAGCGATCCTTGCGGTCTCCGCGCATTGGGAAACGGCCGAACCTGCGGTGAATGCCGTTGAGGTAAACGCAACCGTTCACGATTTTGGCGGCTTCCCGGAGGCGCTCTACGCCATCGAGTATGCGGCTCCGGGCTCGCCAGCCCTCGCTCAGAGGGTCTTTGCACTCCTCACGCAGGCCGGGTTCCCGGCCCGGATAGACACGCGCCGCGGCCTCGATCACGGCGCGTGGGTGCCGCTGATCGTGGCGTATCCGGACGCGGATATCCCAGTGGTGCAGCTTTCGGTGCAGCCCCGGCTGGGGCCGGCGCATCATCTCGCTGTTGGACGCGCCCTCAAGCCGCTTCGCGAGGAAGGCGTCCTCATCATCGGCTCAGGCGGTTTCACCCATAATTTGTATGAATACTTTCATGCACCTGCCGGCGCCGGGGGCGAGCCGGAGTGGGTCACGTCATTCGCGGACTGGTTCGGCCGGGCGCTGGCGGAAAATCGTGTGGACGATCTTGTGCGCTACCGTGAGATCGCGCCGTATGCGGAAAAGAACCACCCCACGGAAGAGCATCTTTTGCCGCTCTACGTGGCGCTCGGCGCTGCCGCAGAGCAGCCCCACGCGCAGTGCCTGCACCAAAGTTCCGCCGGTGCGGTGGTGAGGCTCGATGCCTATGCGTTTAGCGAAGGCGCAACCGGCTGAACTCGCTAACTGAAGAGACGCCGCGCCCTGAGCGCGTGACAACTAAATGCTGGGCCTCGGCGGCGCCGGCAAGCCGTTCGGCCTGCATGCGCCCGTCGAGAAGGTCGGGCGGGCGCGACGTCATATTATGGGCGCCGGTTGCAAGAATGTGTACGAGCCCCCCGCCCAGCATGCGTTCGGCCCAATAACGCGAACGCCGCCCGAACCGGCCCAGAAGCGAGCCCGCGGTGATCTGCATCCAGACGCCGCGAGCCGCCAGCCGCCCGACCACATCGTATTTGCTTTCGATCCACGAAAGCGCCAGAAAGCAGATGACTCTGCACATCGAACATAGAATTTCCGATCGAAACAATAAGGCCGCCAGCAACACGCCCGGCTGTCACGTCTGTGTCATAAGTTGTATTTACGTCCAGCAAGGCGATTGTGCCGCTTGTACGAGCTTGGTAGGCCGCGAGCCGCAGCCTACCGATGGTTGTTTGTAGGTGTGCAAGTACAAGGTTGTGGGATGAGCATGTTAAGAAAATTGGTTTCGATAGCGGCCGCCATGATGTAGATGCCGGCGAGCGCGCAGGCGGGTTATCTTGCCAATGTTGATGGCGCAGTGCTGATCCCATGCCGGGTTTGAGACGCCGGAGCGGCAGCCGCATCTGACGCGAATTTTACACACTCCTACAACAAAAAATTGAAAGTGGGTTTATTCGATATTGTGCAGCCGGCTAAAGTTGGATAGAAGGGGCGTGCAATTCCGATGATGCCAGCCGGGGTGGGACGGTGCAATGCGTCGATTCGTTTTGTTGTTTGTGGATGTAGCCCTCATGCTTGCCGCGACACTGCTGGCAAACGTTTTGCGCTATAATTTTGAGTTTTCCGAAGGCCGGATTCTCGAGCATCTACCCTATCTGGCTTCCACGGCGCTCTCCACGCTGATTGTGTTTCCGGCAGCCGGACTTAATCGAACTGTCTGGAGATTCAGTAGCCTACCGGACTATTTGCGTGTGACGGCAGCGATAGCAGCCGCAATTTTTGGCGCCGTCGCCATTGCTTTTGCCTACAACCGCCTTGAGGGCGTAGCGCGCTCGCTGCCTCTCTTGCAATTGCTGGCCGGCACAGCCCTCCTGATTGGCGCACGTGTGCTTCATAAACTCATTCATCTCGCCAGGCACCAGCGGAAAGCCTCAGCGGCGTTTCTAGAAATGACCCACGAAGCGCCTGCATTGACGGTGCTGATCGCGGGCGTCTCCCGGCTAACAGAGACCTACATCCAAGCTGCCGCCGAGCTATTTCCTGGCAGGATAAAGATCGCGGGTCTTCTCGGGCGCAGCGGCCGCCATGTTGGACGTCTTATCGCCGCACATCCTATTCTCGGCGTTCCCGAGGATATCGAGGCCGTGCTCGACAGCCTTGAGGTTCACGGAATAAGCGTCGATCGCGTCGTTGTCGCATCCGCTTTCGGCGAGCTTTCGCCAGAGGTGCGCGATGCGCTGCTGCGCGTCGAGCGCTCCCGGAGCATTACGCTTCAATTCCTGGCTGAGGATTTAGGCTTCGATTCCGGTGGCCGCGATCCCAGCGGCGGGGAAGGTAAGCCGAGGCCCCCCCGCTCCATGCCCTCCGAACTGCGGTTCGAAATAGCGCCCGCCGAGCTCGAAATGCTAGCCCAGCGGAAATACTGGATGATCAAACGCGCCATGGATGCTCTCGCAGCCTTCATATTGCTCGTACTTTGCACGCCCGTTATGCTGATCGCGGCGGCTCTCGTTGCGGCAAGCCTCGGGTTCCCTGTGGTCTTCTGGCAGCAGCGGCCCGGCCTCAGCGGCAGACCGTTCCGCCTATACAAACTCCGCACCATGAATTCCGCTCACGCGCGAGACGGCCGGCGCCTTTCCGACCGGGAACGCACCTCATTTGTTGGAGGCACTCTGCGCAGGCTGCGCGTGGATGAACTACCGCAGCTTTTCAATATCCTGCGCGGAGACATGTCCTTCGTTGGGCCGCGGCCGCTTCTGCCGCGCGATCAATCGGAGGCCTATCGTGCCCGCTTGCTGGTGCGCCCGGGTCTTACGGGTTGGGCGCAGGTCGTTGGCGGCCGCGATATCTCTCCTGAGGACAAAGCGGCGCTCGACGTGTGGTATGTCCGCAACGCAAGCCTAGCCCTGGACATAGAGATTGCTATTAGGACAGTGCCTGTCGTGCTTTTCGGGGAAAGAATTTCTGTCAGTCTTATTGAGCGCGCCTGGCGCGATCTAAGCGAGTCCGGCGTCTTAAAAGGAGAGATAGCGCACAAGAGAAAAAATGACTTGTGCTGCGTTTCCGCTCGTGTATAGAAACTGTGTGCTTTCCTAAGCAGGGGCTTGCACTCGGTTTCTCTTTCGTACAACTTCAAGCTTCCCGGTTTAGTCAGAAGCGCTACACGATCTAGTCTTGGTTGCACTTCGGGTGCGGTGATTCACCCGAGGTTCCGCAGCTTGAAAATTCCAAAATATCGTTGAGGTGGATCAATGTCCTACGTAAGACGTGCAGCATTTGCCGCCGGCGCGGTCTCCCTGGTTGCGCTTTTGCTCCCGGGAGCTTGCGCAGCTCAAACCGCAACCGTATCCCCTGAGCTGGAAGCAAGAATTGCGAAGGAGAAAGAAAGCCGTAAGGCCTGCAAGATCGAGATATGCAATGCCTTCGCAACGCCCTCGGCAGGTGCTCCCATCGCCTGTTCGGTGACAAAGACATGGCTGGCCTCGGACATCCAGACTGCTTACCTGCGCGATAAGCTTAGCTGGCCCTGGGGCCACGCTCAGTGCAGCTCGGATATCGAGCTCGACCGCAAGGCAATCCAGGAAGCCGCTCTCCAGCCTTCTGCGACCATAAAGCTAAAGAAGCACGCAATCACGTGCAAGCTCGAAAGCAAAGACCCAAAAGAAGGCATAGCCTACGATTTGAAGCTCACGATTGAGCCTACCGTCACGTTCGAACATGGCAAAGCTACGAAGGCGGATATGGGATGGGGCGCTATCGAAGCGCCCATTCTCGCTAAAACCGCCATCTGGTCCGCTACCGCAGTGGATGCCAACTTCAACGTGATATCCAGCGGCATCGTGACCGACATCAACGTCTTCCTGACCGACAAATGTAAGGAAGTTGGCATCGAGATTAAGCACTAATTCGATCCTGCAGCCCGAAGACAGGCTTAGCGAACAGGAGGGCCGGTTGTCCGGCTCTCCTATTCGCGTGCGCGGTGGAATGAGAGGCCGCCCTTGGATCAGGTCTGCCTCGCCCGAGCTTGCCGCCGCCGAATTGACGCACCCGCCGGTTGGGCTTATCAATGGGATCATCGTCCAAAGCCTCCCATAATGACCGGCGAGAACAGCGTCCTTCGCCGGAAAAGCAATCCAGCGGGCGCTTTGCGGCTGGCGCATTTACTTGAGGATCTTGGCTATGCCCGAATATCGCTCCCGTACATCCACCCATGGCCGTAACATGGCCGGCGCCCGCGGACTTTGGCGCGCCACCGGAATGAGGGACGAGGATTTCGGCAAGCCCATTATCGCCATCGCCAATTCCTTCACGCAATTCGTGCCCGGACACGTCCACTTGAAGGATCTGGGCCAGCTCGTTGCCCGGGAAATCGAGAAAGCGGGCGGCGTCGCCAAGGAATTCAACACCATCGCCATCGACGACGGCATTGCCATGGGCCACGGCGGCATGCTCTATTCGCTGCCGAGCCGCGAGCTGATCGCCGACTCGGTCGAATATATGGTCAACGCGCATTGCGCCGACGCGCTCGTGTGCATCTCCAATTGCGACAAGATCACCCCCGGCATGCTGATGGCCGCACTCCGGCTGAACATCCCGGCGATCTTCGTCTCCGGCGGGCCCATGGAAGCAGGCAAGGTGACGGTGAAGGGCAAGACCTTTGCCGTGGACCTCATCGACGCCATGATCAAGGGCGCCGACAAGTCCGTCAGCGACGAAGAGGCGCTCGCCTATGAGCGCGAAAGCTGCCCCACCTGCGGTTCCTGCTCCGGCATGTTCACCGCCAATTCCATGAATTGCCTGACTGAGGCGTTAGGCCTGTCGCTGCCCGGAAACGGCACGATTGTCGCTACGCACGCAGACCGCAAGGAGCTTTTTCTTGAGGCCGGGCAGCGCATTGTCGACTTGGCTAAGCGTTATTACGAAAAGGGCGATGAAAGCGCGCTGCCGCGCTCGATTGCCAATTTCGAGGCGTTCGAGAACGCGATGACTCTGGACATCGCGATGGGCGGATCGACCAACACGGTGCTGCATTTGCTGGCAGCGGCTGAGGAGGGCGGCGTTCCTTTCGCCATGGCAGATATCGACCGGCTGTCGCGCCGCACGCCATGCTTGTGCAAGGTGGCCCCGGCTAAGTCCGATGTGCACGTCGAGGATGTGCACCGGGCGGGAGGCATTATGGCCATCCTTGGCGAGCTCGACCGCGCCGGCCTCGTCAACCGCGAATGCGCCACTGTGCACGCGCGCTCGGTTGCCGAGGCGCTCGATCGATGGGACATCCGCCGCAACGATAGCCCCGCCGTGCAAAACTTCTATCGCGCGGCACCGGGCGGCGTGCGCACGACGGAAGCTTTTAGCCAAGCCAAACGCTTCGAAGCACTCGACCTAGACCGGACCGCAGGAGTGATCCGCTCGGCGCAATACGCCTTCTCGCAAGATGGCGGCCTTGCCGTCTTGTCCGGCAACATTGCAGCCGATGGCTGCATCGTGAAGACCGCCGGCGTCGATGAAAGCTGCCTCAAATTCTCCGGCCCGGCAGTGATCTGCGAAAGCCAGGAGGCGGCGGTTGCCAAAATCCTCGGCGGCGAGGTGAAGGCAGGCGATGTGGTCGTCATCCGCTACGAGGGTCCGGTCGGCGGCCCCGGCATGCAGGAAATGCTGTATCCCACCAGCTACTTAAAGAGCATCGGCCTCGGCAAGCAGTGCGCGCTTATCACCGACGGGAGGTTTTCCGGCGGCACGTCCGGCCTCTCGATCGGCCACGTTTCGCCGGAAGCGGCTGAAGGCGGAGCCATCGCGCTGATCGAGGCTGGGGACATCGTCGACATCGACATCCCTGCGCGAACCATCGAAGTGCGCTTAAGCGAGGCAGAGCTTTCGGCGCGCCGCAAGGCGATGGAAGGCCGGGGGGGCAGCGCATGGACGCCGGCCGGCCGTCAGCGTCACGTGAGCCAGGCGCTCAAGGTCTATGCCGCCATGGCGACAAGCGCTGCTCGCGGCGCAGTGCGCGACGTGAGCAGGGTGAGCGGCCGCTAAGGCGATGGCGGCTTTGCCGCCGAACACCCGGCCGCCGTTTAGGTTATAAGTATCGAAATGCGGCAACCCGGCGATTTGCCGGGCAGAGCCGCCGGCCATTGCCCCATGGTATCGCTATGGAGCAATGGTTAGAACATCGAGCACCTAACCGGGCGCACCGTCATCGCGAGGCGGCATTTGCCGCCGTGGCGATCCAGACCAGCATCAGTAACTTGGGCCTGGATTGCTTCGCTTCGCTCGCAATGACGCCGTTCCGGATCGGCGGCCGGTGCTCTCATGCGTTCGCAGGGCCGCGCGCCGGGTTAATTCTTCGACTTATCGACCAGCGCACGCTCCGCAATCCAGGGCATCATCGCACGAAGCCGGCGGCCCGTTTCCTCGATAGGGTGCGCGTCGCACTTCGCGCGCATGGCCTTGAAGCTCGTCTGATTGACGCGGTTTTCGAGCATCCAGTCCCGCGTAAATCTGCCGCCCTGAATATCTGCCAGAACAGCCTTCATCGCCTCTTTCACGCGGGCATCCACGATCCGCGGGCCGGTGACGTATTCACCGTATTCCGCGGTGTTCGAGACCGAATAGTTCATATTCGCGATGCCGCCTTCATAAATGAGGTCGACGATGAGCTTCACCTCGTGAACGCATTCGAAATAAGCCATTTCCGGCGCATACCCCGCTTCGACGAGCGTCTCGTAGCCGGCCCGCATCAGCTCCACGAGGCCGCCGCAGAGCACGGTCTGCTCGCCGAACAGGTCGGTCTCGCATTCTTCCCGGAAACTCGTCTCGATGATCCCTGCGCGGCCGCCGCCGATTGCGCTCGCATAGGAGAGGCAAAGCTCGTGGGCATTGCCGCTCGCGTCCTTTGCGACTGCGATAAGGCAGGGCACGCCGGCGCCGCGCAAATATTCGCCTCGTACCGTATGCCCGGGCCCTTTTGGCGCTACCATGCCGACATCGAGATCGGCGCGCGGCTCGATCAAGTTGAAGTGAACGTTGAGGCCGTGGGCGAAGAATAGCGCAGCGCCTTCTTTCATATTGGCGTGCAGGTGATCGCGGTAGATATCGGCCTGCAGTTCGTCCGGAGTGAGCATCATGACCACGTCAGCCCACTTCGCGGCCTCCGCGGCCTCCATCACCTTCAGATTCTCCTTCTCCGCCTTCTTGGCAGAGCCCGATCCCTTGCGCAATGCGACCGCTACTTCCGTCACGCCCGAATCCCGCAAGTTCAGGGTATGAGCATGGCCCTGGCTGCCATAACCGACGACAGCAACTTTCTTGCCCTTGATGAGATTGATGTCGGCATCGCGATCGTAATACACGCGCATAGTGATTTCCCCTTTTGGAGTGTTTATTGGTGACGATCAGGGCGCGGGCGCTGCGCTCGGCTCGAAAGACGCGGGTACGCTCTGAAACTCTAATTCCGGCTTAAGCAGCAAGCGCGCCAAGGTCAATGGAATTACGCAGCCTGCAAGCTAGGCCCTTGCCGGTGGATGCGGCCGGTACTTCACGCGTCTTGACTTAAGGGCCTTTGAACGTCATAACGCTTGCAATCACGGCGATTGTGCGCTCTCCGCATCTTTTCCGGTTGTACATCGATCGTTGGAGGCCTTTTTCGAGAAGGAGTCGACATGGGCGGCGCCGATCTGCCTCCAGATTACAGGCCGTCGGAAGACGAAGCATTTATGAATGAGCGCCAGCGCGCTTACTTTAGAAAAAAACTTCTTGCGTGGCGCGAGGAGATCCTTCGGGAAAGCAAAGAAACCCTCGATTATCTACAGGATTCGGAACAGCATCCCGATATAACGGATCGTGCAAGCTACGAATCCGACCGTGGTATTGAGCTTCGCGCACGCGACCGGCAGCGCAAGCTGATCGCGAAAATCGATGCGGCTCTCGGCCGGATCGAAGACGGCACCTATGGCTATTGCGAGGAAACCGGCGAGCCCATCGGTGTCAAGCGGCTAGATGCGCGGCCCGTGGCGACGTTGAGCCTCGAAGCCCAGGAGCGTCACGAGCGCCGCGAGCGCATCTATCGCGACGATTAAGCCGGCGTCATTGCGAGCGAGGCGAAGCTGTCACGCTCTTTGCCCGTTAAGTTAAGAATGGCAAGGGAACGTACCTATCCATTGAGGCCTGCTAATGCGTGGAGTGAATGCTTGAAGTGGTCTCTTACTTTGATAGGAATTGGGGCGGCCATCCTTGGTTTGGGAAGTGAAGCGGCGGCCCGCTGCTTGGAGGCCGGCAAGGCCGAAAGCATCCAAGGAGTATTGCAAGAGCGTACGTTCCAAAATGCAGCTGGAGAGGATGAGCAGGCGTACATCCTGGCATTGCCGGTTCCGGCTTGCCTTGTTGGTGCCGAAGAGGAGGACAACAAGGCGGACGTGCTTACGATCCATCTCTTCTCCACCGACGCCTCGATAGAGTCACGCCTCCAGCATCTCGTGGGCAGCGCGGTGGATGCTCGCGGCAGCCCATTCGGCGCGTTAACCATGCACCATCACGCGCCTATCGTCATCGACGTTCAGAGCATCGGTGCGGCCACCCCGGCGAAGGCATCGGCCGGTGCGGCGGAGTTGATCGGTCCCTCCGGAAACCCGAAACCTGCGTACACGAAGGGGAGGCATCCAACAGCGCAACAGTTGATTGAGACATGGCGCGCGTCAAACGAGTTCATGCCTCGCAAGAGGGTCGATACGGAGAGTTTCAAGGTCCTCGATAGGCGTGTCGCATGGGGAAAGTACGGCAGGGCTTTCTTGCAGTTCCAAATCCTTTCTGCCGGAGGCGATGCACACGCTTTTGCCATGTCGCGGTGCCCAGGGCGGACCGAACCAGTTGAGATGCAGGTCTATTATCAGTTCAGCAACGATCTTGCCGCGTGGGTGCCCCTAAGTACGAGGGGGGATGGTTCCGAAGACCTTTGCTCTCAGGGAAAACTCTGGAACGCGGAGCAGATTGAATACCTGATCAACCCGCCGCCGCTTCCTATCCCGCCTAAAGTTTCGCTGGGTGAGGTCGTTACGCCGCAACCTGGATCGCCAGAGCGCACGGCGATCATGGACGCATTGCGTCCGCGCTATGAAGAGCTGTTCGGCAAGCCGGTCGCGTTCAAGGTTGAAACGCTGCGCGCCGCTGCTGGATTTGCCTTCCTAAGGGTGCATCCACAGCGTCCCGGCGGCTCACCGATTGAGCAGCGGATTTGGGATAAAGCCCTTGGCGAGCCTTGCTTCCAGAATCCCGCCAGTGTCAGCCATGAGTATTGGATGCAAGTGCGGGACGGGGTTTGGACGATTGGCCTGAAAAACAATATGTGCTCAGACGACTCGATTTCCGGTGACGGCGACCTTATAGGGGCGCCGCCGCAGCTCGTTGGCAAGTCCGCGTGGCCAGAACGGGAATCCTTGCCCGAGCCGGAGTGAGTCATAGCCGTAAGTTGCCGATTAAGCCGCCAAGGGGGATTGGCCTCAGTTCGGACCCGTTCCTGTTTCGAAAAGAGGCGAACACACCATGCTGGTTGCAAATCGCGTATCGAAAGAAACGGTGCCTCCTTCTTTTGGAACAGTAGTTGGCGGTAGGCCCCGGGTGAATTGATCGACCTCGACACCCTTGTTTACTTTTGAAGCCCTCAAGGTGGCCGGTTCCAGGACTTTACCTTTACCGTATTCGTTCAGGTCAAGGGCGTAGTATCCACGCTGTCCAGTCTGTATAGCTTCGAAAAATGCGTCAAATCCATTATTGGATATACGCTCTGGTGCGTAAATCTCAGCGACGGCCGCATCATTTTTGCAGGATACGATCAGACGATACGATTCCGGCTCAGCTGCACCGGCTGGATCACACAGAGAAGTATATGTGAGTGCAGTGCAAAAAAGCGCCTTAAGCCACGCACTGGTCCAGAGCTTCCTGCAACCCATGATCTCCCCTCCTCTTGCCTGTATCGCTCACGCATCCCGGCGCATACGGAGCTGTCTTCCTAACGATTAGGATTAGGCACTTGGATCGCAATAAAACTGATCGCTGTCACAACCGGATTGCCCGCGGACTGAACCTCCATGATTATGTTGGCGTCTCCAGAACTGGTTACGAGATAGACCTCTTTGCCGGGCTCAGGGCGATCTGCCAGTTTCAACGCAATGTGCGGCTGCAGCGCCGCAACCAGCGGAGCGGCAGCTGACATTGCATGAACGGTGCAGCGGTTCATCGCGTCACCGCTTCCTCCTTCCCAGTACTTGATTGTGACCGGCAATTTGAAGTCGCCGGCCGGTGCGGCCCAGCCCTCGACGATCAACTTTTGATTGGCCGGCACCTGCTCCACGGCGCCGGGCGGGAGTCGCTCCCAGCCGCCTGAATTGGCCATCTCAAGCACGCGGTTGAGATCGTGGATGTTCTCATAGCAAGTCCTAAGCGCGAAATCCGCAATCCGCTGCTCATAGGGGACGGAGTTCGCGGTCCCTCCCCCGGCACTTTGCCCGGCTATGCCTCCGGCAGAGGCAGCAAGTTCGCTGGCGCGGTTTTGATCCGCAGCAGCCCGGCCGTAGTCGCCCTTTTTGTTATAGGCCAAGGCGCGGTTTTGATAAGCCTCTGAGTCGTTCGGGTTCAGCCCGATAGCGTGCGTATAATCGGCGATGGCTGCATCGTAATCGCCCTTGCGGAAATAGGTGCTGGCGCGATTGTAATAGCCCTGCGCATCGTTCGGGTTCAACTGGAGGGCCCGGGTGTGATCGGCGATGGCAGCGTCATAATCGCCTTTAGCGCCATGGGCGTTGCCGCGGTTGCCATAGGCCTCAGCATAGTCCGGCTTGAGCGCGATAGCCCGGGTGTAATCGGCGATGGCCCGGTCATTATCGCCCTTGTGCCGGTAGGCCAAGCCGCGATCGTAATGAGCGGCCGCATCCTTCGGATTGAGCATGATGGCGCGGGTGAAATCCGCGATGGCCCGGTCGTGCTCGCCCTTCCCATCATAGGCGTCGCCACGGTTGTCATAGGCCTCCGCATAGTTCTGGTTCAATTCGATGGCGCGGTTGCAGTCCGCGATGGCCCGGTCATATTCGCCCTTGCTGTTATAGGCATTGCAGCGGTTGTTATAAGCGTTGGCCCGGTTGGCTGCGGTTGTACCTTCGTCAGCCAGGACGGCGGAACATCCAACGATCGCCCGGTCTGGATCGCCAGCCTGATAGCAATCATCGTGACCGGCGGCCGCAACGGGCGCAGCCACTACGGCTAGCGAAAGCGGGAGAGCAAGAAAAGCAAGCAGTCTGGACATCGCAGCCCCCATATCACGAGCGAAAGATCTCCAACCTGGAACTTGTGCGCATTGCCGCAAACAGATTATGCCGCTGCATACCGGGTCGCCTTGACAAAGGACAATACAAATCGAATAGGTGAACCGCAGTCGGCTGGCTCGTGTGACCTCAATTGGTCCCGCCCGCCGGCGGCCAATTTAGCCGCGAGCGCGCCACTCCCGCTTCAACCCTAGCAAGAGACATTTTCCCCGCCATCGCAAACTTCGGCTTTCGGCCTGTAAGCTTAGGAGCGTCCCTGCTCAGCGCACAAGCGACGTCCCGCCGGCCGGCCCAGCCTCGGCCTGCTCCGGCCTTTTGCCAGCGGCAGGCACAATCATTCTCCTCGGATTGCGCGATGGGACATCGGCGATGCCGATTGCCTCGGCTGCACGCTGTAGCAGGCTGGGGTCCATACCCGTGCCAGGCAGCGGTTTCGGCATCCGGCCTTCATGGGCTTTAAGCATGAGCTCTTTCCAAATCTCGGCCGGCAAAGAGCCGCCAGTCACGCCCCTCATGGGGCTAGCATTGTCGTTGCCCATCCAAACGCCGCCCACCCATTGCGCCGTGTACCCTATGAACCAGGCGTCCTTGAAGTTCTGGCTCGTGCCGGTCTTCCCGGCCGCCGGATAGAGGTCCAAGGATGCACTGCGCGCGGTGCCGCCCGCGACCACCGCGTTCATCATGTCGTTCATCGCGCTCACGGCGCGAGCGCTCACGACACGCGGCGCCGGCCGTTTCGAGCGCTCGAACAGAACCCGGCCCTGGTCGTCCACGATGCGCTCCACCACCTCGGGCACAACGGCAAGGCCGCCATTGGCGAAGACGGAGAAAGCCGAAGTCATTTCGAGGAGCGTTGTCTCCGAGGTTCCAAGCGCTAGCGTCGGCCCGACATTGCGGGCCGACAGCACGCCAAGCCTGTTCGCAACCTCGACGATACGATCGGTGCCCACAGCCTGCATCAGCCGCACCGCGGCCATATTGCTCGAATGGGTCAGCGCCGTCCGCAAACTGATTTGCCCGCGATAGTCCTTGCCGAAATTCACCGGCCGCCAGCCTTCGATGTCGACGGGGCTATCGTCGATTGTCGTGTTCGGTGTAAAACCATCCTCGATGGCGGCGAGATAGATGAAAGGCTTGAAAGCCGAGCCCGGCTGCCGCATCGCCCGCACCGCCCGGTTGAATTGGCTTTCCGCGTGATTGCGCCCGCCGTACATCGCCCTCACCGCACCGTCGGGGGTGAGCAAAAGAACCGCGGCCTCCGAAGCGTGCGCGGTGCGGCCCTTGACGCGCATCACATTTTCCACCGCATTGCGCGCCGCAAGTTGCAGCCCCGTATCGACGGTTGTTTCGACCGTGAGATTGCGGCTGGACTCGCCTGTGAGCATCGGCGTGACCTCCGCAACCCAATCGGCCACAAAACCGAAGCCGGGCTTCGACGGCAAAACTTTAAGTCCCGGCGGACTGGCGGCCGCCTCCGCATATTGATTGATGTCGATTTGGTCGGTTTCGGCCAGGAGGCGAAGGATTTCCTTGGCGCGCATCCTCGCGCGGTTCATGTTCGCGGTGGGAGAATAATAGGATGGCGCTTTGATAAGGCCTGCCAGCAGGGCCGCTTCCGACAAGGTGATGTCTTGGGGTGCCTTTCCGAAATACGAATGAGCAGCTGCGCCGATCCCGTAATTGCCTCCGCCGAAATAAACCCGGTTTAGATAAAGCTCTAAAATCTCCCGTTTCGTGAACCGGTGCTCTAACCAGAGTGCTAATATAAACTCCTCAGCCTTGCGCGCCCAATTCCGCCTAGGCTGAAGAAACAAGTTCTTGGCAAGCTGCTGCGTGATCGTCGAACCGCCCTGCTGCACCTCGCCGGACCGCCAGTTAGCACTTGCCGCCCTGGCGAGGCCGATGGGATCGAAGCCGAAGTGATAAAAAAAACGGCGGTCCTCGGTCGCGAGCACGGCCTTCACGAGATGCCGCGGGATATCCTTGTAGGGAACATAAGCGCGCCGCATGCCGCGCTCGGCGATGAACTCGCCGCCGCGTGCAAGAATGGTGAGGTTAGGCGGCACGTGCATGATCATGGCTTCGCGCGGATCGGGCACGACCGAGGCGTAGTAGGCCGTTACACAGACGAGGGTGATGACGATCCAGCCGATTGCGACGATGACCCACGGAATGAGGCGCAGAAGCGGGCGGTGTGCGCTGCGCCGCGGCTCGGCAAGCGGAGACTCGGTAACGACCCAGACGGCCGATCTCTTGAGAATGCGCCAAGTCAGGCGAAGAAGGCTGCGTATCAGGCCGCCCAGGAGCCGCCAGAGGCAAAGAGCGAGGAAACGCAGATGGGTGGCGGCTGCCGCCCAAAGACAGGAAACGATCTCTGCGCCCTTCCTCGCACGCAACAAGCCCACGCAACGCCTCACAAACGCCCAACGCAGCCGTGCGGAACGTGCACGATTTTCAGACATTTAGAGCCGTTTGCTTAACAGCGCGTTAAGAGACGGCGGAAGAGTATGATCTGGTATCCGGTTCGTTAACAAGCGCACTTCGCATCGCCGCGGCTTCCGGGGCGGCCCGGTGCGGGAGAAATACCTCGCCTTAATATTTGACCGTGACGGCGACGGTATCGTTGTAGCTCCCCGCGGCAGGCGTTGTTTGCGGGAGCATGAGGCCGTAGACCGTAGAGCCCGTCACGTTCCCGCTTCCAGTGCCGCCTTGAGTGTTGCCGCCCGTCCCGGTGGTATTTCCCCAGACCAAGGAATGCGCGGGTCTTGATAGAGGCCGTAGGTAAGAGTGGCGCCGCCGGGGCCTGTCATTTTGCGCGGCCGGATTGGTGACCCCGGTCCGCTACGTCCGTGACTTCGGAGTTGAGGCGGCCGGACTGGTCGAAATTGCCAAAATTGGTGGAGAGATGCGCGTCGACATAAGCGCCGGCGCCCTGATAACTTGGGACGACGTTCTTGCCGTAATCATCGGTACCGAAGTTTGCAGTCAGCGCATAGTTGAAGATCGCGCTGAAATTGGCACCGGGATCGGTTTGCTGAGCCGTTTTTTGGCTAAGGCGTGATTGTATCCCAAAGATGGCTTCTCGCAATGCTCAGGCTTTCCCAGAATTTTCTCCGGGATATGTTGCAAACGCGATGCCCGCTTAGGTTGTCACTGATGGATATACAACCAATACTTCAAATTTGCTGACACCGCAGATGCATGCGGGCGCTTTTTGCTGCGGCGGGCTGCGCGAGGGTTAGACCGGCAGCAGCAGGTCCGCGGCGTCGAGCGTCAGCCCCGGCGGATCGAGCGCGATTTGCCCGTCGCGGATAATCTTGGGCGGGAAAATCCCCTCCGCAGACCGGCCATAGTGGATGATGACGGCCTCTTCCGCGTCCACGATCAAATAATGCCGGATGCTTTCAACCTTGAAATAGCCGGCCACCTTGCCGGTAAGATCGCGCCGCATCGAGCTTGGCGAAAGCACCTCCACCACGATAACCGGGTTCGGCACCTCCAACGCATTCAGCGCAGGCAAGTCGCCGCAATGAACAAGCGCGTCGGGCTCGAAGGCCGTGAAGCGGTTCACGCGCACGGTTATCCCATCGGGCAAAGCCTGGCAGTTCACGCTGGTTCGGGAAATCGCGGCGGCAAGCGCATTGACAACGCGCATTTTGACGAGCGCATGCCCCACCTGTTGAGGGGACATGGAGATGATTTCACCGTCCTCCAGCTCGAAGCGGCCCTCGCGCCCCTCGGCCCAGGCGAGAAATTCGTCCACTGTCATTTTCGGCCTAGCGAGTTCTCCCATTTTCTATCCGTGGCATTCCTGACCGCAAGCGCACCCTGGCTTCATTATGCCCGTTGTAAGGGGCTCTCACAATATGGGATAAGAGGCGGAGGTTTTCATTTCGCATCGCGGAGCACTGGCCATGGAAGAAGAGACAGTCCTCGTTATTGGCGACAAAGCCTGGTCGTCCTGGAGCCTGCGCCCATGGCTTGCCGCGAAGGTGGCGGGCGTTGCCTTCCGCGAAGTGCCGGTGCGGCTGCGGCAGCCCGGTACGGCGGCAGAGATCGCGCGGCATTCGCCTTCGGGACGCATCCCCGTTCTCAAACTCGGCGGCCTCTCCATATGGGACAGCCTTGCGATTTGCGAGTATTTGGCCGAGATAGCGCCTAACGCTCAGCTTTGGCCCGCGGATGCGAAAGCACGGGCCGTCGCGCGTTCGATCTCGGCGGAGATGCATTCCGGCTTTCAGGCGCTGCGCAAGGAATTTCCGATGGACTTCCACGCACGCATCGCTGGGCCTGTTCCATCGGAGCAAGCGCGGGCCGATATCGGCCGCGTTGCGCAAATTTGGCGCGAGACGCGGGCAAGCTTCGGCGCGGGCGGCCCGTTCCTGTTCGGCGCGTTCAGCATCGCCGACGCGATGTACGCGCCGGTCGCAAGCCGGTTCCAGACCTACGGCATCGATCTTGCCGCGTATGGCGGCGACCGCACCGCGGCGGCCTATGCGCAAACGGTCCTCGCCATGCCTCTCATGCAGGAATGGGGCGCGGGCGCCGCGCGGACGTAACCGCAAACTCGCAGCCTTCAACCTTTCTGCGGCTCGGCATCGGGCGCAGGCTTAGCAAAGCTAAGCTCGATGCCATTGTCTTCACACCACAGGCGCAGTGCCGCTTCAGTGGCCTTGGCTTCGTACTCGTACCACTTTTCGAGCGCCCTTCTTTCATGCAGAAGGTCCTTAAAGCGGCTATACGCGCCTCTCTTGCGAAAGAAACCTGCTGCCCTGTCGTAGTCGTCCGGCAGCTCCCGGGCAACGAAAGACAGCGCGAGCCTAGAGCCAAGATCGAAATACTTCTTGTTTGGCACTTGGATATATTTGTCAGAGGTTTCGATATCGTCCGGAACTTCCTCTTCAAGTTCGCTGGATACATAGTATATTGCGCCCGTGACTAAGCAGACATAAGCGCTATTGTCGAAATCGCTTATGCTCACGAACTCGACGGCATTGGCTAATTCATCGTAATTGACAACGGCCATGGCGATTTCCCGTAGGTCTATTGACCCCGGCCCAGTTTAACTTACGAAGCTGTCGCGGGTATAGCCCTGGAAATAGAGCAGCGCCGTGAGATCGGTATGCTTCACCTGCGCGTCCGCCTCGGCCGCGACCACGGGCTTCGCGCGGTAGGCCACGCCGAGGCCAGCC
>Ga0074046_10001207_pt1 | contig 23860 bp, 15 predicted proteins | sample BogForMeECP23OM3_FD_94441 | JGI IMG/M metagenome (GOLD analysis project Ga0074046, IMG submission 94441) | Bog forest soil microbial communities from Calvert Island, British Columbia, Canada - Bog Forest MetaG ECP23OM3 | ecosystem: Environmental > Terrestrial > Soil > Wetlands ...
TCACTTCGGAGCATAAACCGTTGGCAAGCCTTTTCAGCCCCTTGATCTGAAGTCCAAATTTCTCACCTTCTGGAAGCGAGTGACCAAGTTCGTCGAGTCCAAGCTGCAAGAGCGTGAGTGTTTGGCCGAGGCTGTCATGCAGTTCTCTGGCGATGCGTTTGCGCTCAGCTTCCTGATCTTCGACCGTTGACTGCAGCACCTGGGACAGCTCCATTTGAGCGCGGCGCTGCGCCTCCTCCTTAAGCTCCGCCGCAATAGCTCGCCAATGTGCGAGGCGGCTGCCGAGTTCGGCACTCAGCGCCTCCTGCTTGATGCGCGCCGCCTCGCGCTCGTGCGCAAGGCGATCGACGCGCCGCAGGATTACCTCTATCAAGGACAGGCGCAGCGTTTTCGCTGCCTCCACGTCCACGCTTCGCCAGGGTTGAGAATGCAAGCGCACCAATTCGCGCCAAGCGGCAAAGCTTTTCCGCGGCGAGATGGGCACGCCGACATTTACGGTTTCGATGGGCTTGTGCGGATCACCAGCCCAGGTGACCGTGTGGATCACTTCTGGCCTGAACCACAAAACGTAGTCGCGCTGCGTCTTGGATACAGACAGAGCGATAAGCCCCGTGGCCACCTCCGCAAATTCGGCGGCAGGCGGATAAAGCAGAGGCAATTGGTCCGTAAAAAAGAGGCCTTCCGCCGCCGTTTCGTTCAGCCATGCCACCAATGCGGCGACCTGGTCCGCTTGCGGCGCTTTGCCCAGCATTGTGTAACGGTTGTCAAGCCATAACCCCACGCCTCCGGCGGGGATATAATCCAGAAGATTTGGCCGGTGCCGCGTTAGCCCCTCGGCGAGATCAGCCTCTCGGCTCATCCGCATTACGAGTTCTTCGTGGATGCGTTTGCTTTTGAGCTGCGCCCCGAACTCCTCGGCTGCGACCTTTGTTTCGAGCTTCGCCGACGCCATTTGCGCGAACAGCTCACAGGCCAAACGAAGACGATGCGGCAGATATCTTGGGGTCCGGTGATGACAGGCAATCAGCCCCCATAGCCGCCCGGCCATAATGATCGACAGCGACATCGACGCCACAACGCCCATATTCGCAAGGTATTCCATATGCACCGGCGAAACGCTGCGAATGAGGCTGTGGATAAGGTCGAGCGGAGTATAATTACGAGCATCGTTCGCGCACAAGATGGGTGCGGGTGTATACCTTGCATCGGGGATGAGGCGTATCCAATTAATAAAATAAAGCTCTCGCGCCTGCCTCGGAATATCGGAGGCAGGATAATGGTGACCCAGGAAGGACTCCACGCCTTGGCCGCGCGCTTCCGCATCGACGCAGCCGGTGCCCTCCGGCAGGAAGCGGTAAACCATGACACGGTCGAAGCCAGAGACACGGCGCACCCCCTCAGCGAGACCTTGGCAAAAGGCTTGGGGCGTATCCGCGTGTTGCACGCGAGACAGCATGGCTTGTACGAGAGCGAGAGCGTCTTCAGGGATGCTTTCGCTGACTGGCTCTAGCTCTAGCACCGCGAACGCCCCAGTTCGGTAGACGAAAGTGTCGACAGTTCCGCCATCGCGGCTGCTGGCGATAGAAAAGGCGTGCACGGGCCGGATCAGCGGCCCTTCGGTATCGAGAAGGCTTCTAAGCTGGGAAACGCGGTCGGGCTCAAACCAATCCGATAGGTTCGTTTTCAGCAAATCGATTGGTTTCGAGCCTAAAATGCGTGCCGTGTCTCCGCCAGCCTGAATGATTTGAAGGTCTTGCGGGTCGACGGCAAGCAAAGCGCCATGGGGCTGCACCGATCCTGGAATATGGATCGGTTCGCGATCGCAGTTTGTAATGTCAGCGCCAAAAGCGGGGCCGTCGTCGCTTGTGCCAGGGCTGCGGGCGTCGCTCATCGCGTCCTGCCTTCACTCTGATGTCCGTGGCTTTCCTCAGAGTAGACTGTACGGCCGAAGCCACGTCAAGGATCGGCGCCAGCAAAGTACCGCCCGCCGTGCGTTGGGGTAGCCAGCGACCCGCTTCGAAATTGGCAGTCTGGGGCCATGAGACCACGTTGGCTCAGAGACACGGCCACGATTCCCCGGATTTTGTCGACCTTCCACGAAAAGGCGATGACGCTTACGGCGATGGTCTCGCTAACGTGATAATGGCTGAAAGCGAAGACTGATCCGCGCCGCGGCAAACTGAAGCAGAACTTCGTAGGTGCAAAGTTGAAAAGAGGTTTTTACAAGCGGCGACGTTGGTACAGCGCTTTCGACGGCTGCTGTTCAGCGGATCGAACCTGTTGGAGATCAGGACCGTACCTCTGAGATGTAATCATTTAGTGAGTTCACCACTTCCTCTTGCTCTTCGGGCCGACACTGCATGTGGATGAGCCATTCCTGTAGGCCGTCAAGCGATACAATGAGCGACAGTCCGTCATCGTGGGGCAGAAATGAATGGCCAAGAAACATCCACGTTTCGCCGACCAGGTGCAAACCATGGTCGTTGACGGCCGGTGATCGCGTGGTCAACGATGTACTCCAACAGGCAGAAGCGAAGCGAATGAATGCCAAGATGACCGTACTCCAATCGAGCCACATGTCTTTGCTTTCGCATCCGAGAGAAGTCGCTGCGGTCATCGAAGATGCCGCAACGGTCGCTCCTAAACCGTGAATACCTCACGATGTACTTTGCGCCAAGCACACAGAGCGAGAATGCAAAACGCAGTCTCAGGAGTTGGTGTAGATGGCAGCGGCGGCTTCCCGGGCGCGAGGAATGAAATGGAGAAAAGAGATGCGAGCCTACCGCAAGACCGCTGAAGCCATTTCAAAGCTGTCGCCGGAACAATATCGGGTGACGCAGCAAAACGGCACGGAGGCTCCAGGAATCGGTGAGCTCGCGGTAGCAAGCGAGCTCCGAAAAGAGCTGCTTGACGCCCAGCTTCTTCTGCATCCGAACATGGACGTCCCTGGTTGCTTCCTTAGGTGTCTTCATCGCGGTCATGGTGCGCTCATCTCGCGACAACTATCGAGGATTTGAACGAATTCGCCGAGCGGGTCTCTTGCAGTGTTCAAGTGCACCGGTGGCAACCGGCATCGGCGACTTCAAGCTGACCAGCCGCCGCGAACTCACACCAACCAGACCACGCTGTTTCTTCCTGCTATTCTTCAAAAGCCTGGAGGGGCGATTGAGCGTTACTGTACACCGCTATGGAGGGTCAGGCCCGATATCGGCAGGCGCGGCTTGTCGAATAGCCCCGCAGCGCAATCCTCAATAGCCGGTGCGAGCGCGCGCAGCGCTGCGAGAGCGGATGCCCGCGAAGCCCTAGCAGCAGCCCCGGAATTTGCCTTTGCCAATGGCGTAGCGCGCATCCTGCCGGTTGCGGAAAAACTCCTCATAGGACATCACCGGCTCGGCAGGATGATGTGTTTGGCGGTGGGTGACATAGGTCTCATAGTCCGGGACACCGACCATGAGACGCGCCGTTTTTTTTACGAGACCCAACAGGTTGAGTTTCTCAGACATGTGCAACTCCTACGGGGGCGGCGATCCCCTCGACCTCGACACAAGTGACAGACGGGCTGCTGAGAGCGCGGCGGATATAGATCGCGCCGTAGACCGCGATGGCCACGACAACCAGCACGAACAACGCGGCAAGTGTCCCGTCGACATAGTCGTTAAAAATGATCCGCTGCATTTCCTCCATCGTTGTCGCCGGGGCGAGGATCTTGCCCGCGGCCACAGCGTCCTCGAACTTCGACGCATGGGCGAGAAAGCCGATGCTTGGCAACGGGCTAAACACCTTTTGCCAGCCTGCCGTCAGCGTGCAGACGAGGAGCCAAGCCATCGGGACCAGAGTCACCCAGGCGTAGCGCTCGCGCTTCATCTTGAACAGGACGACGCTGCAGGCGATCAGCGCGATCCCCGCCAGCATCTGGTTGGAGATGCCGAACAGAGGCCACAGCGTGTTGATACCGCCCATGGGATCGATCACGCCTTGGTATAGGAAATAGCCCCACGCCGCCACCGCGAGTGCGGACCCCACAATGGTGTTGAACCAGGAATCGGTCTGGCGGAAGGATGGAACCACGCTGCCGACCATATCCTGGATCATGAAGCGCGTGACCCTCGTTCCGGCATCGACCGTGGTCAGGATGAACAGCGCCTCGAACAGGATCGCGAAGTGATACCAGATGCCCATCATGGTCCGGCCGAACATGCCAGACAGAATGGCGGCCATGCCGACCGCGAGCGTTGGCGCGCCGCCCGTTCGCGACAGCAAAGTCTTCTCGCCGACCTCCTGAGCCAGTTGCGTTAGGGCGTCGGGGGTGATCACGAAACCCCAACTGGAGACCACGCTGGCCGCGCTGGCCGCATCGGTGCCGATGAGCCCGGCGGGGCTATTCATGGCGAAATAAATGCCCGGCTGCAGCACTGTGGCCCCGATCATCGCCATGATCGCCACGAACGACTCCGTGAGCATCGCGCCATAGCCGATCAGCGGGATTTGGCTCTCGTTCTCAACCATTTTCGGGGTCGTGCCCGAGGCTATCAGCGAGTGAAATCCCGACACCGCCCCGCACGCGATGGTGATGAACAGGAACGGGAAGAGGCTGCCCGACCATACAGGGCCGGTGCCGTCGATGAAGCTCGTAACCGCGGGCATTTTCAGATCGGGCTGGACGATGAGGATGCCCGCCGCGAGCAGAGCCATGGTCCCGACTTTCAGGAAGGTCGACAGATAATCGCGCGGCGCCAGCAACAGCCAAACCGGCAGGACCGAAGCGACAAAGCCATATCCGATGATAATGAGCGCGAGTGTCTCGCCCTTCAGATCGAACCACGCGGCAAGCTCCGGGGTCTCGGAAACCACGCGCCCATAAACCAGCGCCAACAATAGCAAAATGACGCCGATGGCCGACATTTCAGCGATACGCCCCACCCGGATGAAGCGCGCATATACGCCCATCAGGAGCGCGATTGGAATGGTTGCGAATACCGCAAACGTGCCCCAAGGACTGCCCGCCAGCGCCTTGACCACGACCAGCGCCAGCACGGCTAGAAGAATGACCATGATAAGTAGAACGCCGATCATCGCGATGGCGCCGGCCACCGGGCCCATCTCAGAGCGTATCATATCGCCGAGCGAGCGTCCGTCGCGGCGCACCGATAGGAACAGCACGGTCATGTCTTGCACGCCCCCGGCGAAGACCGCGCCTGCGAGGATCCATAGAGTGCCCGGCAGATAGCCCATCTGTGCGGCGAGCACCGGTCCGACAAGCGGCCCCGCGCCCGCGATGGCCGCGAAGTGATGGCCGAACAGCACATATTTGTTGGTGGGAACGTAATCGAGGCCGTCATTGTGACGGTAGGCGGGCGTGGGCCGCGCCGGATCGATGCCGAGCACCTTGTCTGCCACGAACAGCGCGTAAAAGCGGTAGGCGAGGAAGTAAATGCAAAAGGCCGCAATGACTAGCCAAGCCGCGCTGATGCTCTCGCCCCGGCTCAGGGCTACAATTCCCAGGGAAATCGCGCCTAGAATGGCGACCGCAATCCAAAGGAGCGTTTTCGGAACCCCGTTCCGCCTCGCAACGAAGGTGCTCATGTCTCTTCCCGGGTAGATTTTTGCTTATTTCCGGCCTGTCTCGGCTGCCGGTTTGAAAGTAAAGATATGTTAAAACCGTGACAGAGTGAGCGCAATTAGCAATAATGTGATAAACGCTCCATTCCGAATAAACGAATCTAGCCAGAACGCGCAAGCCTTGCAAAAGCTGGCTCTGAGCTGTCTACTCGACAGTCAAAGCGTAACCTCGGCAGAGTGTTCTCGCTGAAATTTGCTAAGCTCTGGATCAAAAATCTTTTAGACTTTGGTTGAGCGCGCGAATACGTGAGAGGACTCGCGTGCCACCGCATTGGCGAAGAGACCGTAGTGACGGATGCGGTGAAAGCCGCGTGGCCGCACGTGCATGATGCGGGCTCGCTATCGCAGAGATCCGGCCCGTAACGATGCGCGTGTAGCACACCGTCGTATCAAGCTTGTCATGACAAGCAGCGCCCGGTTCAGGCGGAGATCCGTGCCGCCTGCTCGGCTCGCTTTTGATTTCAATCGGACAAAGGGTCTAGCCGCCAAGCTAACGCTCTGAAAGTATTGCCTGTTTTTCATTCCCCGGACGACAGAAAATCACGGACTCGTGATTGCCGGCTCGCATCCCACGTGAATACAATATGACAAACAAGAAATTCACTTTGGGAGTTCGAAATGCCGCGGATGAGAGCGGTGGACGCTGCTGTCCGTGTGCTGGAAAAGGAAGGCGTGACCTGCGCTTTCGGCGTCCCCGGCGCCGCAATCAATCCTCTATATTCGGGATTGAGGGCGCGGGGAACGATCCGGCACATACTGGCGCGTCACGTGGAAGGCGCGTCGCACATGGCCGACGGCTACACCCGTGCGAAGCCCGGAAACGTTGGCGTTTGCATCGGAACCTCCGGTCCAGCCGGAACCGACATGGTTACCGGGCTTTATACAGCGCAGGCGGATTCCCTTCCGATCTTATGCATTACGGGCCAAGCTCCGCGTGCGCGGCTCTATAAAGAAGATTTCCAGGCTGTCGATATCGAGTCGATCGCAAAGCCGGTGACAAAGTGGGCTGTCACAGTTCGGGAACCCGGACTAGTGCCGATGGTGTTTCAGCAGGCTTTCCACGTTATGCGCTCGGGGCGTCCTGGCCCCGTCTTGATCGACCTTCCCATCGACGTACAAATGGCCGAGATCGAGTACGACGATGAAAGTTACGAGCGGCTGCCGGTGTACAAACCGAAGGCGAGCCGCAAGCAGATCGAACGCGCAATCGCGATGCTTAACTCCGCGGCGCGCCCGCTGATCGTCGCCGGTGGCGGTATCATCAACGCCGATGCCTCCGATTTACTCGTGAGATTTGCCGAAACGCTTGGCGTACCGGTTGTCCCAACCTTGATGGGCTGGGGGTGCATACCCGACGATCATCCCCTCATGGCGGGAATGGCGGGTTTGCAAACAAGCCATCGTTACGGGAACGCGACGTTTCTTCGATCAGATTTCGTGCTCGGGATCGGCAATCGCTGGGCGAACCGTCACACGGGTTCCATCGAGACCTATACAAAGGGCCGGAAGTTCGTTCATGTCGATATCGAGCCGACGCAGATCGGCCGCGTCTTCAATCCCGATCTGGGCATCGTCTCAGACGCCAAGGCAGCGCTGGAGTTGTTCTGCGAGGTTGCCGCGGAGTGGAAGGCATCGGGAAAGCTGCAGGACCGGAGCGCCTGGGGGCGGGAGTGCTTGCATCGAAAAGGCCACATGCTCCGCAAGTCGCATTTCGACCAAGTCCCGCTGAAGCCGCAGCGCGTCTACGAGGAGATGAATGCCCATTTCGATCGCGACACCTGTTACGTCACGACGATCGGGCTGTCGCAAATTGCGGGCGCACAGTTCCTTCACGTTTACAACCCTAGGAATTGGATCAATTGCGGGCAGGCGGGGCCCCTGGGATGGACGCTTCCCGCGGCGCTCGGCGTTCGGGCTGCGGACCCGGAGCGCAAGATCGTGGCGCTTTCGGGGGACTATGACTTCCAATTCATGATCGAGGAACTCGCCGTCGGCGCGCAGCACAAGCTGCCCTATCTGCATGTCGTAGTGAACAACTCATACCTGGGACTGATCCGCCAGGCGCAGCGCGGCTTCGAAATGGATTTCGAGGTCAGCCTTGCCTTCGAAAACATCAACGCCAAGGACGACAGCAATGCGGTTCCCGGCTACGGCGTGGACCACGTGACCGTAGCCGAAGGCCTGGGCTGCAAGGCGGTCCGGGTCCGCAGCCCTAACGAGTTCAAGGAAGCTTTCGCGAAGGCAGAAGCCCTGATGCAGGAGCATCAGGTGCCGGTGGTCCTCGAATTCATCGTCGAGCGCGTCACGAATATCTCCATGGGAACCGAGATCAGCGGCGTGAACGAGTTCGAGGAAATCCTTTGTCTCGATCCGAGCCTGACGCTTGAGAGCGGGTGGGTGAGCATGGCTGATCAGGCGGCAGAGCCCTCCCTTCAATCACTGGAGTCGGGGAATGCGTCTGAGAAGTAATGACGGAACGTCTTCCATAGCTGGCACGGCAACCGTCCGATGGAGATAACCGAATGACAGAATTCGCCGCCAATCTCTCAATGCTCTTCACGGAGGTGCTGTTTCCCGACCGTTTTGCGGCAGCAGCGGAAGCCGGCTTTCGCGGGGTCGAGTATCTCTTCCCTTACGCGCTGGAGAAGGACGATATTGCCGAACGTCTCCACAAGAATGGCCTGAAACAAGTCTTGTTCAACCTGCCCGCTGGGAACTGGGAAGCGGGAGAGCGCGGGATTGCGTGTCATCCGGATCGGAAATCCGAATTTCAAGAGGGGGTTGGCAAGGCCATCGATTACGCGCAGGCGCTCGGCTGCACCCAGGTCAACTGCCTCGCAGGGATCGCGTCGCCGGGCGTGGATGCCTCAGTTGCGCACCGGACACTCGTGGAAAATCTGAAGTTTGCCGCTTCGAAGTTGGAAGACGCGGGCATTACTCTTCTCGCGGAGCCGGTCAACACTTACGACATTCCCGGCTTCTTCCTGAACCGCACCGCGCAAGCCATCGCGCTCTTCGACGAGGTCGGCTCGCACAATCTCAAACTGCAATACGACATCTATCATATGCAGCGCATGGAAGGCGAACTGGCCAATACCATCGAACGCCTTCTGCCACGGATCGCTCACCTGCAGCTGGCGGATAATCCCGGACGGAACGAACCAGGCACTGGCGAAATAAACTACCCGTTTCTGATAAGCTTCATCGACCGCCTCGGTTACGACGGCTGGATCGGCTGCGAATACAAACCTCGCAAGGGAACAAAAGAAGGCCTCGGCTGGATGCACGCGTATCGATAACGAGTGCGAGCCACTTCTCCCAAAAACAAAAAAGGTGCTTTCAATGGCGAATGTCGGGTTCATCGGGTTGGGCATTATGGGGCGCCCAATGGCAAAACATCTTCAGGATGCCGGCCACAAGCTGTTTCTGCACTCCAGGAGGCGACCGCCGTCAGAACTCGTTGAGGGCGGCGGTGTCGAATGCAAGAGCGGCAAAGAGGTGGCTCAAAGGTCCGAGATCATCATCACGATGGTGCCCGACACGCCGGACGTGGCATCGGTCTTGTTCGGGGCCGAAGGTGTCGCAGAAGGTCTTTCGAAGGGCAAGATTGTCGTCGACATGAGTTCGATCTCCCCGATCGAGACCAAGGTCTTTGCTAAGAAAATCAACGAGCTTGGCTGCGACTATCTCGATGCTCCGGTGTCGGGCGGCGAGGTTGGCGCGAAAGCCGCAACATTGACGATCATGGTGGGCGGACCCGAGAGCGCTTTTGAGAAGGTCAAACCGCTCTTCGAGAAAATGGGCAAGAATATTTCGCTCGTCGGCGGGAGTGGCGATGGGCAGACAACCAAGGTCGCAAATCAGATTATCGTTGCGCTGAACATCGAGGCCGTGGCCGAAGCGCTGTTGTTTGCGGCGAAGGCTGGCGCCGATCCTGCGAAGGTTCGCCAGGCGCTGATGGGAGGCTTTGCGTCCTCCAAAATTCTTGAAGTCCATGGCGAGCGGATGGTCAAGCGGACCTTCGATCCAGGGTTCCGGATCGAGCTTCACCAGAAGGACCTCAATCTCGCATTGCAGGGCGCGCGGGCGCTCGGCGTCTCGCTGCCCAACACCGCGACCGCGCAGGAGCTGTTCAACGTGTGCACCGCGAACGGCGGCAAGGCATGGGATCACTCGGCCATGGTTCGGGCGCTGGAACTCCTTGCGAACTTCGAGATTGGTTCGAAGCCGGCGCAAGCCGGGGCATAGTCTAGAGAGGCGCTGAGGAACACGGCCCAATGGTTACCGACCATCGCAAAGTGCTCCGTGATATGTTCGACGCGGCCGTGGCGGCGGCTTTACCGGCCTGTTGTATTCCGAAACATCTTCCGCCGCCGACAAACGGCAGAACCGTGGTCGTCGGGGCGGGCAAGGCCGCGGGTTCGATGGCTGCAGCCGTCGAGGCTCACTGGGATGCCCCTATGGAGGGCCTTGTGGTCACGCGCTACGGCCATGGCGCGCCATGCAAGAGGATCGAGGTTGTCGAAGCCTCCCATCCCGTGCCCGACTCGGCCGGACAGGCGGCAGCGCAGCGAATCCTCGAAAAGGTCCGAGGATTAGGACCAGACGATCTCGTGCTTTGCCTCATCTCCGGCGGCGGCTCGGCGCTTCTCGCGCTGCCCGCGCCGGGCTTGACGCTCGACGACAAGCAATCAATCAACCGCGCTCTCCTCAGAAGCGGCGCGACGATTGGCGAGATGAATTGTGTCAGGAAACACCTCTCCGCAATCAAGGGTGGCAGGCTCGCCGCAGCGGCTGCCCCCGCCAACGTCGTATCGCTGATTATCTCCGACGTTCCTGGGGACGACATTTCCGTGATCGCGTCCGGGCCGACCGCACCCGACGTGACCACGAGCGTTGAAGCGCTCGCCATCCTGGACAAATATAAAATTGACGTGCCCCGATCAGTCCTAAACCATCTGAGCGGCAAGCAGTCCGAGACGCCAAAGCCCGGCGATGCTCGGCTTGCAAATGTGACGAACATCCTGATTGCGACGCCGCAGGACTCTCTCGAGGCCGCCGCACGCGTGGCGCAGGATGCAGGTTTTCATCCGCTCATCTTGAGCGATTCCATCGAGGGGGAATCGCGCGACGTTGCCCTCGTCCATGCCGCAATAGCGAGGCAGATCGCCAGACACGGACAGCCCTGTGAAATCCCCTGCGCTTTGATATCCGGCGGGGAAACAACCGTGACGGTTCGTGGAAGCGGACGCGGCGGGCGTAATGCCGAGTTTCTCCTAAGCCTCGGTCTGGCGCTTAACGGACAGGCTGGGATCGCCGCGCTTGCTGCGGACACGGATGGGATCGATGGCAGCGAAGACAATGCGGGCGCGTTCCTCTTGCCTGACATGCCGGCGCGCGCAGCAGCCCTCGGGATCGATCTCAAGGCTCATCTTGCCAATAACGATGCCTACACCGTATTCGACAAGCTTGGCGATCTCCTGATTACTGGCCCGACCCTGACGAACGTAAACGACTTCAGAGTCATCTTGATCGACGAGAGGTCTTTGTGATTGCGGCGCGAGTTCAGGTGATGATTTAATAAGTAGAATTCCGGCAAGGGATAAAAAAGCCCGCCGGTCCGAGGAGGAGGAAACGAAAATGGCTGGCCAGCCGCTGTCGGGTGGCGGGAGGGCGTTGTGGCGCTCCTGATGCCGAAGCCCGAGGACGCGATCCTCGGCAACCGGAATGCGTTGGCCGCCGCGCTGCGCAGGATCGTGCCATCCGAGAATGTCATCGACCAGGAAACCGAGCTTCGCGCCTATGAGTGCGACGCCTTTACAATGTACCGGCAACTGCCGCTGATCGTTGTCCTGCCGGAGACCGTCGAACAGGTCGCGAGCATTATGGCGCTTGCCGCCGAGATGAACGTGAAGGTGGTTCCGCGAGGCGCAGGCACATCGCTGTCGGGCGGATCGCTGCCGCTCGCCGATGGGATTTTGCTTGGAATGGGAAAGTTCAATTCCATTCTCGAAGTGGATTTCCTGAACCGTTGCGTGCGTGTGCAACCCGGCGTGACAAATCTCGCGATCACCAATGCCGTCGAGCACGAAGGCTTTTATTATGCGCCTGACCCTTCATCGCAGATCGCCTGCTCCATTGGCGGCAATGTCGGAGAAAACTCAGGTGGCGTGCACTGTCTGAAATACGGTCTGACGACCAACAATATTCTCGGTCTCGAAATCGTATTGATGGGCGGCGAGGTGGTGCGGCTTGGAGGCAAGCATCTCGATTCCGAGTTTTACGATCTCATGGGCTTGATGACTGGTTCGGAAGGTCTGCTCGGCGTAATCACCGAAGTCACGGTCCGTATTCTGCGCAAGCCTCAGTGCGCGCGCGGCATTCTTATCGGGTTTCCGAGCGTCGAAGCCGGGGCGGATTGCGTGGCTGCGATTATCGCCCGCGGAATCATACCGGGCGGCCTCGAAATGATGGACCGTCTGGCCATTATCGCCGCCGAGGATTTCTCTCCTTGCGGATATCCACGCGATGCGGCGTCGGTCATCATCTGCGAAGTGGATGGCACGCCCGCCGAGGTCGACTATCTGATCGATCGCGTATCGGACATCGCGCGCAGCGAGGGCGCTTCCTTTGTGAAACTCTCACAGAGCGAAGAGGAGCGGCTGCGATTCTGGGCAGGCCGCAAGAATGCCTTCCCGGCCGTCGGGGCGATAGGCCCCGATTACCTCTGCATGGACGGCACAATCCCGCGCAACAAACTCGGATTCGTGCTGGCAAAGATGCAGGACATGGCGCGCGAATTTGGTCTGCGCGTCGCGAACGTGTTCCATGCCGGCGACGGAAACCTTCACCCCCTCATCTTGTACGACGGAAACGCCCCCGGCGAGACGGAAAGGGCCGAAGCCTTCGGCGCCGCCATTCTCAGGCTCTGTGTTGAGGTTGGCGGTGTCCTCACCGGCGAGCATGGCGTTGGCGTCGAGAAGCGCGATCTCATGCCCACTATGTTTAACGAGTTCGATCTCGAACAGCAGCAGCGGGTGAAATGCGCGTTCGATCCGAATCATCGGTTGAATCCGGGGAAGGTGTTTCCCACGCTGAGGCGCTGTGCGGAACTCGGAAAGATGCACGTTCACAGGGGCAACTTGCCTTTCCCCCACCTGCCGAGGTTTTGAGCCATGGACACCCTCGTTCCAAGAGATGAGCGTGACACCGTTGAAATCGTGATGGCTGCCATCGCTAACGCGACTCCTTTGGAGGTCAGTGGAGCGGGGACTAAGACCGGACTGGGACGGCCCATTGCGGCTGAATTGCGAGTCAGCACAGGCGGGATGAGCGGTGTTTCGCTTTATGAGCCGTCCGAACTCGTCCTGTCCGCGGGGGCGGGTACGCCTATTCGCGAAATCACCGATCTCCTCGCGCAACGCGGGCAGGAACTTGCCTTCGAGCCTACGGATTACGGCGCGCTGTACGGTGTGGAAGCCGGTTCCGGCACGATCGGTGGACTGATCGCGGTCAACGCATCGGGCCCCCGCCGCATCAAGGCGGGCGCGGCGCGCGACCACCTTCTCGGATTTCGTGCTGTAAGCGGGCGCGCGGAAGCATTCAAGTCTGGCGGCCGCGTGATGAAGAACGTCACGGGCTACGATCTCTCGAAACTCGTGACCGGCTCGCATGGCACTCTCGCCATTCTGACCGAGGTGACGGTCAAGGTTCTCCCGAAAGCCGAGGCCGAAGAGACGCTTTTGATTCTTGGGCTCGGAGACGATGAGGCGATCAAGGCTCTGACCGAAGCATCCGGCCTTGCGCATGAGGTTTCCAGCTTCGCCCATGTGCCCGCCGCAGCTGCGGCGTCGACGAATGGAGGCTTCAGCGGCCAAAACGTCACCGCGCTCAGGCTCGAAGGGCCGCCGGTATCGATCGCGAAGCGCAAGCAGGATCTCATTACGCACTTCAAAGCGCGATGCAAGGAGTTCGGCAGTTTGGATGCCCCGGAGTCGAATAGCTTCTGGACCGCTATGCGCGACGCCCTCCCGCTTGCTGCCCTCGATGCAGACATCTGGCGCATTTCGACTGCGCCCGCGGAGGGTGCGCGCGTCGTGAGCTTAGTCGAAAGTACCGGCGTGCCGCTGAATAGCTGGTTCTACGACTGGGCCGGGGGGCTCGTCTGGCTCGCGGCGGTCCCGGCGCCCGACTGCCATGAGAAATCTATTCGGGCCGCCGTCAACGCAACCGGCGGGCACGCGACCCTCATACGCGCCCCTAAAGAGGTGCGGGCCGCCGTGCCAGTCTTCCATCCCCAGCCAGCCGCGCTGGCCGCACTCTCCGCGCGGGTCAAGAACAGCTTCGACCCCGAGCGCATTCTCAATCGCGGGCGCATGCGAGAAGACCTCTGATGCAAACAAACTTCACCCTCGCTCAGCTTGCCGATCCGGATGTCGCCCGCTCCGAGCGAATCTTACGGAATTGCGTTCATTGCGGCTTCTGTACAGCAACATGCCCGACCTACCTGCTTCTCGGCGACGAGCTCGATTCTCCTCGCGGACGGATCTATATGATCAAGGACATGATGGAGAAAGGCAGGCCAGCCGATAAGCTGACAGTCAAGCATATCGATCGCTGCCTGTCCTGTCTGTCCTGTATGACGACGTGCCCGTCCGGGGTCGACTACATGCATCTGGTTGACCACGCGCGGGCACATATCGAGAAAACCTACAAGCGGCCACTCGCCGACCGGGTGATGCGGAGTTTTCTCGCAAGGGTGTTGCCCAATCCCTCGCTTATGAGGCCTTCCCTTGCGGCTGCGGCATTTGCCAAGCCGCTCGGAGGCATCTTCAAACGCCTGCCCGGGGGCGAGCGGATTGCGGCCCTGCTTGAGCTGGCGATGTTTCCATCCTCCCCCGAAAAGTGGGATACGGCCCCGCTCGGGAATGTCCGGAAGGGCCGCGTCTCCCTCCTGACAGGCTGCGCGCAAAGCGTTTTGCAGCCAGCGATCAATCAAGCGGCCGCCCGCGTGCTGACCCGCCACGGGATCGAGGTGGTGAGCGCAAAGGGCGAAGGGTGTTGCGGCGGGCTGGTCCATCACATAGGCCGCGAAGATGACGCGCACCGCTATGCCCGAAACAACATCGATGCCTGGATTGCGGAGATGGATCGTGGAGGCCTCGACGCCATCGTCGTCACGACCTCGGGATGCGGCACGACGATCAAGGACTATGGCGAAATGTTCGGCGAGGATCGCGACTACGCCGCAAAGGCCAGGCGCATCTCCACTATCGCGAAGGATATTACAGAATATCTGGCGACTCTCACTCTGGACCAACCCGCGCGCAAGACTGGACAGACTGTCGCCTACCATTCGGCCTGCTCGATGCAGCATGGGCAAAAAATCAAGGATCCGCCGAAGCGTCTCCTGGCGCAGATGGGCTTCAAAGTAAAAGACGTTCCGGAAGCTCACATCTGCTGCGGCTCCGCAGGCGTTTACAATATCCTGCAACCCCAGATCGCCCGCCGGCTGCGCGCGCGCAAAGTCGCCAATATTGAGAAGACAAAGCCTGAGATCATCGCCGCCGGCAACATCGGCTGCATCGCCCAGATCGGACACGGCACGGCATTGCCGATCGTCCACACCGTGGAGCTGATCGACTGGGCGCAGGGCGGGCCTGTTCCCGCGGCACTTTCTGACGCTGGATTCGAGGATCGCCCCGCGTCCCCCGTTCAAGGCGAGCAACCGAGCAGCGAGGCCGCGCTGGCCTGAAGGATTAAATTGACAACGAAATCGCGAGTATCGACGGCCATGAAATGCAGATAGCCGCAGCATCTGCGGAAGTACCAGCAGGCGCATAGCCTGCGCCGCCCGCAGCAGCAGTTGAATGGGCCTCATAATAAAAATGGACAATGGGAGGTTTGATGTTCAGCCAGCTTTTAACGCCAGTCGCGGACAGCCTCGGGCTCTCGTTCCTCGTGGCGGTATTGCCTATCGTTACGGTGCTTATACTGCTTGGCCTGCTTCGCTTACCCGCCTGGGTAGCTGCACTGGCGGGGCTCATCGTTGCACTCATTATCGCAGTCACCCTTTGGCAGATGCCAGTCAATCTGGCCTTGAACTCAGTCGCCAACGGCGCGGTCTTTGCGTTGTGGCCGGTGATGTGGATCGTGCTCAATGCGCTCTTGCTCTACAATATTACGGTGCGGTCCGGCCGCTTCGACGCGTTCCGCAACTGGGTCGCAAGCTATTTGCCGAATGATCGCCGTGTCGTCCTTGTGGTGGTCGGATTTTGCTTCGGTGCGCTGCTCGAAGGCGTTGCGGGCTTCGGCACACCTGTTGCCATCACGAGCTCGCTTCTGATTTTGGTCGGCTACCCGCCGCTTGAAGCGCTCGTCTTTGTCTTGATTTTCAACACCGCGCCGGTCGCCTTCGGTGCTCTGGGCGTGCCCGTCACAGTTCTCGGGGCGGTGACCGGGCTTCCCTCAGCGACGCTCGGCGCGATGATCGGGCGGCAGTTGCCGATTATCGCCCTCATCCTTCCCTTCTATGTTATCGCGCTCTATGGCGGCTGGCGTTCGATCCGCGCTCTTTGGCCCGTCTTGCTCGTTGCCGGCGGCAGCTTCGCCCTATCGCAATTCGTGGCCTCCAATTATATTGACTATACCTTGACCGACGTTCTGTCCTCGCTCGGATCGCTGATCGGCACGGTGCTATTCCTTCAGATTTGGACCCCTCCCGACGATCCGGAATTCTGGGTTGCGCATACGATGGAGGGCCGCCGCTCCAAGACCGTTGTTCCGGATTGGCAGGGCTGGCTTCCCTGGGTCGTTGTCTCGCTGACGGTGATCGCGTGGACCTCGCTTGGGGTTGCCGCCCTCGGCCAGCAGAAAATCCAGTGGCCGGGATTGCACCAGGCCATTTCGATTACGCTCTACAACGCCAAACCTTATGACGCGGTGTGGACATTCCAGCCCCTGGGGACGGGAACCGCGATCCTGCTCGCCGCTATAATCACCGCGATCCTGGTTCGTCTCTCTTTGAGAGCTTTCCTTGACTGCGTTATCGAGACGCTCCGCCAAGTGTGGCTACCTGTTATCACGGTGATGCTTATCATTGGCCTCGCCTACCTCATGAACTATTCGGGCCTCGCCTATACGCTTGGCAAGGGAGTCGCCGCGACGGGGCACCTCTTCGTCCTGCTTTCGCCCTTCCTCGGCTGGGTTGCCGTCATGCTCTCGGGCAGCGACACATCGGGCAATGCGCTGTTCGGTAATCTCCAGGTCGTCGCCGCTCGCCAGCTCAACCTCGATCCCGTGCTGTTCGCGGCGGCCAACTCGTCGGGCGGCGTCATGGGCAAGATGATTTCGCCCCAGAACATTGCGACCGGCGTCTCGGTGACGAAGCTGGCAGGGCACGAAGGCTTGGTGTTTGCGCGTATTTTCAAGCACAGCATCATTCTCACGCTGTTGCTCGGCGCCCTGGTCGCAGCCCAGCAATATCTCGTGCCATGGGTGATCCCAAAGTGAAATGGCCGGGCGGCAGCTTATTGCATCTGTAACGATAGAGGATCGATATGGCTGGACTTGACGACATCGCCGAACAAAAAGAGTGGACCGATGCCATTTCATCCGTAATCGCCTTCGAGGGCACGGGCAGAGCGGACGACCTGCTCGATGAAGTGGTGGCTGTCGCCCGCCGCTCCGGCGGCCGGGTCCCATTCGCGGCGAATACCGCCTACATAAACACCATCCCTCTCGAAACTCAGCCCGACTATCCCGCCAACCGCGAGCTCGAGAGGCGTATCCGCGCCGCGATCCGCTGGAATGCAGCGGCGATCGTTGTAAAGGCCAATAAGGAAAGCTCCGAGCTTGGCGGGCACATCGCTTCCTTCCAGTCGGCAGCGACGCTTTACGACACCGGTTTCATGCATTTCTGGCACGCTCCCTCGGAAACGCATGGCGGAGACCTCATCTTCGTGCAGGGACACTCCGCCCCCGGCATCTATGCGCGTGCGTTCGTCGAAGGGCGGCTGACGGAGGAGCAGCTTCTGAATTTCCGGCAGGAGACCGGCGGCAACGGACTTTCCTCCTATCCCCATCCCTGGCTGATGCCCGATTTCTGGCAATTCCCGACGGTGTCCATGGGGCTTGGGCCGATCATGGCGATCTATCAGGCGAGGTTCCTGAAATACCTGCATGGCCGCGGGCTTGCCGACACGAGCAACAGGCATGTCTGGATGTTCTGTGGCGACGGCGAAATGGACGAGCCGGAGAGCCTGGGCGCCATCAGTCTCGCAGGCCGCGAGAAGCTCGACAATCTGATCTTTGTCGTCAACTGCAATCTGCAGCGTCTCGATGGACCGGTGCGCGGCAATGGCAAAATTGTGCAAGAACTCGAGGCCAACTTTCGTGGCGCGGGTTGGAATGTCATCAAGGTGCTGTGGGGCGCCGGCTGGGATGAGCTGATCGCATCCGACATCTCAGGCCGCTTGCGGCAACTCATGGAGGAATGCCTCGACGGCGACTACCAGGATTTCAAATCGAAGGACGGCGCCTACATCCGCAAGCATTTCTTCGGCCGCTATCCCGAAACCGCGGCGATGGTTGCCGGCTGGACGGACGATCGCATCTGGGCTTTGACCCGCGGCGGTCACGATCCAACAAAGGTCTTCGCAGCGTATAAAGCCGCCGTGGAGAGCAAGGGCAAGCCTGCCATCATCCTCGCCAAGACCGTCAAGGGTTACGGCATGGGGTCCGCGGGTGAAGGGCAGATGATCACCCATCAGGCGAAGAAGATGGGGCTCGAAGCGCTGAAGCAGTTTCGCGATCGGTTCCAAATCCCGGTCTCGGACGAGGATCTGCCCAAGCTGCCGCTCCTCAAGCTGGCGGAAGGCTCGGCGGAACTCAAATATCTCAAGGAGCGGCGGGAGGCGCTCGGCGGCTATCTGCCGGCGAGGCGCACGAAGTCCGATGTCGTGCTCCAGGTGCCGCCGCTCTCCGCCTTCCAAGCTCTGCTCGAGGCGAGCGGTGAGGGACGCCATTTTTCAACGACCATGGCCTTCGTGCGCATCCTGAATGTTCTGCTGCGCGACAAGAGCCTCGGCAAGCGCATCGTTCCGATCGTGCCCGACGAGAGCCGCACCTTCGGCATGGAAGGAATGTTCAGGCAATACGGCATCTTCAGCCAGATGGGCCAGCTTTACCAGCCTCAGGATGCCGATCAGCTGATGTACTACAAGGAAGACAAATCGGGGCAAATGCTTCAGGAGGGCATCAACGAGGCAGGCGCGATGTCGAGCTGGATCGCGGCGGCGACAAGCTACTCGACCTCCAACTGCCCGATGATCCCCTTCTACATCTACTACTCGATGTTCGGCTTCCAGCGCATAGGCGATCTCGCCTGGGCGGCTGGAGACTCGCGTGCCCGCGGCTTCCTCATCGGCGGCACCTCGGGACGCACGACGTTGAACGGCGAGGGCCTACAGCATGAGGATGGGCATAGTCATATTCTGTCGGCCACCATTCCAAACTGCATCTCCTACGATCCGACGTTTGCCTACGAAGTTGCGGTGATCGTGCAAGACGGCTTGCGCCGCATGATCGCGGAGCAGGAGGACGTCTATTACTACCTTACCGTGCTCAACGAGAATTACGAGCATCCGGCCATGCCCGAGGGGGCCGAGGAAGGTATCGTCAAGGGGATGTACCTTCTCAAAGCGGCCGATCCCGCGAGCAAAGGCCATAAGGTTCAGCTCATGGGATCGGGCGCGATCCTGAGAGAGGTGATGGCCGGGGCAGACCTCCTCGCCCAGGATTTCGGGATCGCCGCCGATATCTGGAGCGTGACGAGCTTCACCGAGCTTGCCCGCGAGGCGGCTGCGGTTGAGCGCTGGAACATGTTGCATCCCGAGGAGCCGCCGCGAGTACCCTATGTCACGGCATGCATGGCGGGGCGCGGAGAAGCGCCAGCGATCGCATCGACCGACTATATGAAGCTGTTTGCCGAACAGATCCGCCCCTTCGTTCCTTCGGCGTACCATGTGCTCGGCACCGACGGCTTTGGCCGCTCCGACTACCGCCGCAAGCTGCGCCATCACTTCGAGGTCGACCGCCATTTCGTGGCCGTGGCCGCTCTGAAAGCGCTTGCTGACGAAAACAAGGTGCCCTCGCTCAAGGTGACGGAAGCCATCAGGAAATACGGCATCGATCCGGAAAAATCTTACCCGGCTAAGGCATAAGCTCACCGCCTATTCTACAAGGAACTTGACCGCCATGACGCTGATAGATGTTAGGGTTCCAGACATTGGTGATTTCAAAGGCGTCCCCATAATCGAAATCCACGTTAGGCCGGGTGAAGCCGTCGAACCCGAATCGCCTCTCATCACGCTCGAAAGCGACAAGGCGACCATGGATGTGCCTTCGCCGCTGGCGGGGCGGGTTGGCGAGCTTCTGGTCAAGATCGGGGACAAAGTGTCGGAAGGCACGCCGATTCTTAAGCTCGATGCCGAAACGGCCGCGGCTCCGCCGGTCAAGGAAACGGCCGAGCTTTTGCCTGACGAGGCACCCGCCGCAACGCCGCCGCCCGCTCGCTCGCGAACCGAGGGGCGTTCGGTACCGCCACCCATCGATTTTGGCAGTGCGCATGCAAGCCCGTCGGTGCGCCGATTGGCGCGCGAACTGGACATCGACCTCACAAAACTCGCGGGCACCGGCGAAAAGGGGCGCATTACCAAGGAGGATGTGAAGCGCACACTGACCGCCCGCGCTCCCTCGGCACCCGAAGGCGGCGGCTTCGGTATCCCCGAGATCCCGGCGCAGGACTTCTCCAAATTCGGCCCCATCGAGGAGCGGCCGCTCAGCCGCCTGAAGAAGCTGTCCGGCCCGCATCTGCACCGCGCCTGGCTTAACGTTCCGCACGTCACACATACCGACGAGGCCGATATCACGGAGCTCGAAAGCTATCGCAAGCGGCTCGACGACAGCGCCAAGGCCAAAGGGTATCGGGTGACCCTGCTGGCGTTCCTGATCAAGGCCTCCGTGGCCTGTCTTAAAGAGTTCCCGGTTTTCAATGCCTCACTTAGTCCGGCCAAAGACACCCTCATCCTCAAAAAGTATTACAATATCGGCGTTGCCGTGGACACACCCGACGGCCTTGTTGTGCCTGTCATCAAAGACGCGAACGCAAAGGGCGTCATCGAACTCTCGAAAGAGTTGGGCGAAGTGTCCGCGCGGATGCGTGACGGCAAGATCACTCCGGCCGATATTCAGGGGGGAACCTTCTCCATCTCGAGCCTCGGCGGCATCGGCGGCACCAACTTCACCCCGATCGTAAACGCTCCCGAGCTGGCGATCCTCGGTGTCGTTCGCTCAACCATGAAGCCGGTTTGGGACGGCAAAGCGTTCCAGCCGCGCTTGATGCTGCCGCTTTGCGTTTCCTACGACCACCGGGTCATCGACGGTGCCCTCGCCGCCCGCTTCGCACGCCGGCTAGCCGAGTTCCTCGGCGACGTTCGTGAGCTGGTGCTCTAACCGGAGAGGATGGCAACGGTGACAAAAACAGAAATTTGCATTCCGGACATCGGCGACTTCAAGAATGTGCCGGTTATTGAAGTGCTGGTGAAGCCCGGCGACGAGGTCGCCGTGGAAACCCCGCTCGTCACGCTGGAGAGCGACAAGGCGACCATGGAGGTGCCCTCGCCAAGGGCAGGCAAAGTCGCCGAACTCAAGGTGAAAATGGGAGACAAGGTCTCGGAAGGCACCGTGATCCTGACTTTGGAAGCCGCAGATGCCACAGGGGACGCCAAGCCCGCGGCGGCTCAGGCCCAGGCTTCTGCCGCACCTGCCCCAAAAGCTGCGGCGCATTCGGGCGGAGCGGACATTACTTGCGAGATGATGGTGCTGGGTGCAGGCCCCGGCGGCTATTCGGCAGCATTCCGCGCGGCGGATCTCGGCCTCTCAACCGTCCTCGTCGAGCGCTGGGCCGTTCTGGGCGGCGTGTGTCTGAATGTTGGTTGCATTCCGTCCAAGGCGTTGTTGCACACCGCCGCCGTCATGGACGAAGTCAAGACGATGTCCGCGCATGGAATTAAATATCGGGAGCCGGAGATCGATCTGCCGGCCTTGCGCAAATACAAGGACAAGGTCGTTGGCAAACTGACCTCGGGCCTCACCGGCATGGCCAAGGCGCGAAAGGTAACAGTTGTTACCGGAACAGGCCGCTTTCTCGATCCGAACCATATGGAAGTGACGCTCACGGACGGCTCCGGCAAAAAGATCGTCAAATTCGAGAGTGCGATCATCGCCGCCGGCTCGGAAGCGGTGAAGCTCCCCTTCATCCCTGAAGATCCGCGCATTGTCGATTCGACCGGCGCGCTTGAATTGCGCCAAATCCCGAAGAAGCTGCTCGTCATCGGCGGCGGCATCATCGGGCTCGAGATGGCGACAGTGTATTCGACCCTCGGAGCGCGTCTCGAAGTGGTCGAGATGCTCGACGGTTTGATGCCTGGGGCCGACCGCGACCTTGTGAAAGTGTGGGAGAAAGTAAACGCGCCGCGGTTCGATGCAATCATGCTGAAAACAAAAACCGCCGCTGTCGAGGCAAAGAGAGACGGCATTTATGTGAGCTTCGAAGGCGAACAAGCGCCCACGGGGGCGCAGCGTTACGATATGGTGCTGGTGGCCGTGGGCCGGTCGCCGAACGGCAACCTTATCGATGCCGGCAAGGCTGGCGTTGCCGTTTCGGAGCGGGGCTTCATCACTGTGGACAAGCAAATGCGCACCAACGTGCCGCATATTTTCGCGATTGGCGATATCGCGGGGGCGCCGATGCTTGCGCACAAGGCGGTGCATGAGGGACACGTTGCAGCCGAAGCCGCAGCCCGCAAAAACAGCTTTTTCGATGCACGCCAGATTCCATCCGTCGCCTACACCGATCCCGAAATCGCCTGGGCCGGATTGACCGAGACCGAAGCGAAAGCGAACGGCCTCAAGTTTGAGAAAGCGGTATTCCCCTGGGCTGCGTCGGGCCGTGCGATTGCCAATGGCCGCGACGAGGGCTTCACCAAACTGCTCTTCGATGCAGAAACCCATCGCTGCATCGGCGGCGGTATCGTTGGCACACATGCGGGCGATCTCATCAGCGAGATATGCCTTGCAATCGAGATGGGAGCCGATGCCGCCGACATCGGCAAGACCATCCACCCGCACCCGACGCTGTCGGAGTCGATCGGCATGGCGGCAGAGGTGTCCGAAGGGGTTTGCACCGACTTGCCGCCCGCCTCGCTCATGCGCGGCAGAGCGAAATGAACGTCGCCGTCCGTCTCTGCACGCCTATGCACGGCGCGCGGTCTCCTCGTCGCTTGGCCATGACAGATCGGTCAGTGGCGTCGTTTAGCCTGGTCAGGGCGCGCGCAATTCTTCGTTGCGCAGGTCCTTAACAACTACCTTTGAAAGTGGTTCCCTTTTTTCTATACTACCTGCCGCGCCTCAGCCTCTTCGATCGGTCTTTCGGGGAAATTGTCCCTACCGTGGATCACGGCTGAGGATCGGTTCTTTCTTGTGGCTCCCCATCCTTTGTCGTCCGTTCTTGATATTGAGCCACTTCAAGCAACAGGGCTTTGACCTTGGGATTAGAAACGCTCTCGGCAAATTCTCGGGTTGTAGCCGCGATCTCCTCCGACGCGAGATCGGGCATCGCCAGCCACGCTGGCGCCTTCACAATGGAAGGTCTTTGAGAATACATCGCAACCATGCCCTTACGATGGTCAACCCTACGGTTCATGGCAGGCTCCATCTCACTACTACGCCTTTCGTTGTGGGTGGGTGTAGATTAAGCAAGGAGAACTTCCGTCGCCTCTTCCGCAGGGCGCAGCTTCTTTTTTGGCCGCTTTGGGCTAAAGCGCCGGCTCCTGTGCGGAGTCGGAGGAGTGGGTGATGAGGGTCGAGACGTGGTACTCGTGCCAGCGCACGCGTTTGTTCTCGATCGCGTCCTTGAGGCTGTCCTCATTTCGATTGAGTCGGTTCCGAGTTCGCCGTTACCTCTGAAGCAGTTTGCAGTGGTCAGAAAAACCCATGATGATGGTATAGAGATGCATACGCCTCGAATAATAACACGGCGTGCGTCTCTTCGGAGGCCATGCGGGAATGGTAGCATGGCGGCCGCAGACGATTGGAGCTTCGCGAAGCATATCTGCTTGCGAGGCGAAGCAGTTCGCCAGCTTGCGGCGCTGTGGGCTTAAGGCAGTGAAAAAGAAGGACA
>Ga0074046_10001209_pt1 | contig 23839 bp, 21 predicted proteins | sample BogForMeECP23OM3_FD_94441 | JGI IMG/M metagenome (GOLD analysis project Ga0074046, IMG submission 94441) | Bog forest soil microbial communities from Calvert Island, British Columbia, Canada - Bog Forest MetaG ECP23OM3 | ecosystem: Environmental > Terrestrial > Soil > Wetlands ...
CCTTGGCGCTATTCTTGCGCAGGAAGCTGCCGAACCATTTTACCTTCCCCGTATCGCGCTCCTTTTCCGCCTCCTCTTTCTCCCATCCAGAGACCTCATCTGCGCCGGCCTCCGGCGTATGAGCAGCGGCTTGGTCTTCCTGCGCAAATAGTCCGTAGCCAGCCGGCGGCTCCCCGGCAGCGCCGGGCGTCTCACCGGTTACGGGGCGCTCAGCGGCGGCGCTTCCGCTTTGGAGCCATGCGCCGCCCTCCGTCCCGAAGGACGGCACGTCTTGCCCGCTATCCTCCCAGTTTCCCGCGCGCTCCTGCTGCGGGCCGGCGTCCGCCCCTTCCCTTCCGCCGGCATTGGACACGCCGTCAGCTGCTTGTCCGTTCTCGGCCGCAGGCATAGCGCGCCAAATATTGCCGCATTTGGCGCAGCGCACAGCTCGGCCCTCTGGCGGCAACTGTGCCTTAATGTCGTACCTGGTAGTGCAAACCGGGCATTCGATGATCATCTATGGGCTCTATTTTCTTAGGTTTTAGGCTTACGCTGTCTCGGCTTTGCCGAAATCGATTGCTACTTGCCCTGCGTTTTATCATAAGTCGTCTCAGGATCGAACGGCAGGGATGGGGTTGTGGTATCGGGTCATGCTCTTATTCGATTCGAAAATGTTGGCCTCCGCTACGGGGTCGGGCAAGAGGTGCTGCGAGATATCAACTTCCATTTGCAGCCCGGATCCTTCCATTTCTTAACAGGCCCATCGGGTGCGGGCAAATCGACACTTCTCAGGGTCCTGTTTATGTCGCTGCGTCCCACGCGCGGACTTGTCCATCTTTTCGGACGGAATATTGCCCAGAATACGACAGCCCAGCGCGCCGATCTTAGGCGCCGGATCGGTATCGTTTTTCAGGACTTCCGGCTTCTCGACCATCTCACCACTTGGGAAAATGTGGCGCTTCCTTTGCGCGTCACAGGACGCAGATTAAGCGACTACAGGGAGGACGTCACCGAGCTTCTCAAATGGGTGGGGCTCGGCGACCGGATGCATGCGTTCCCTGCGGTCCTCTCGGGCGGAGAGAAGCAGCGCGCCGCTATCGCCCGCGCCGTGATCGGCAAACCCGAGCTTCTCCTCGCCGACGAGCCGACCGGTAACGTCGACCCGCAGATGGCGCGCCGCTTGCTGCGTCTTTTCATCGAGTTAAACCGTCTCGGCACCTCCATCATCATCGCAACCCACGACTATCAGTTGATGTCGCAATTTCCGGCTCCGCGTATGCAGCTCGAGAATGGGCGCCTGGAAATTTACGAATAGGTATTTATAAGAACGATGAGCACAGTAGATACTCAGCAATCGCTACCGGTTCCAATCGAGGCGGTTGGGCAAAGCGCCGCGAAATTCGCACGCGGCAACGCGCCCATCGTTCCGCCAGGGTCGGTCACAGGGCGTTCGCTGACGCTTGTGATTTCGATTATGGCTTTCCTCGCCTCGCTCACGGCGGGCGGCGTTTATGTCGTCTTCAACGCGGCCAGCGTGTGGACGAACAAGATTTCGTCGGAGATCACCGTCCAAGTTCAAAGCCGCAGTGGCGATGCGGGCGATGCGAAGATCGCCGAGATCGCGAAATTCCTTTCCGATCAGAATGGCATCCTGAAAGTCACTCCGTTTTCCCGCGAGCAATCGCTCAAGCTTGTCGAGCCATGGATCGGAAAATCCGACGTGCTGAAGAGCTTTGCCATTCCCCGGCTGATCGCGATCGAGATCGACAGGGACAATCCCCCAGAGCTTGCCACGCTGAAAAAAGTTATGGAGGCGAAGTATCCCGGCTCGGTTCTTGACGACCACGGCCTCTGGCGCGCTGAAATCCGCCGTCTCACGAGGTTCCTAGAGCTGGCAGGCATCGGAATGCTGCTGCTCATGGCAGGCGCAACCGGAGCCGTCATCATCGCGGCGGCTACGAGCGCTCTTGCCTCGAACAAAGAGATCGTGTCGGTTCTCAATCTCGTCGGCGCCGAGGAGAAGTTCATCGCCAAGCAATTCGAAAGGCACTTCTTAAAGGTTGGCGTTAAGGCAGGTTTCGTTGGCGCAGGCACGGCGGCGTTCGTCTTTCTCGCCATGCCCTATATCACCGAAGGAATGAGCGGCAGTGCCGCTGCCGAAGCCGAGATTCGCCGCCTTGTGGGAGCAGGCACCCTCGATACCGGCGGCTATGCAGTGCTTGTTACCGTTGTCGTTGCCGTTGCCGCCATTTGCAAAATGACGTCCCGCTACGGCGTGCGCCGGATTCTGAACCAGCAGAACGCATAATTTGTCCGCAACCGCAAGCGCGGCAAAAAAACATCATGCAACAGCGGCCGGTTGGCGATATGCTGATTGCAAATGAACAACGCTAGTAGAAGCACGCTGACCGCCTTTGGACATGCCGCACAGGCAATTTTGGCGCGGATGCTGCATATCTGCGCGATTTTTGCGATCGTCCTTTTTGCGGGCTTTTTCGTTTTCGCTTATTTCGTAAGCGTCATGCCGGCAGGGCCGCTGCGAGCGGCGGACGGCATGGTTGTGCTGACCGGCGACGAAGACAGGATCGCTGAGGCTGTGAAGCTTCTCGCAATGGGAAGAGCGGAGCGCCTGCTCATATCTGGCGTCAACAAAAGCACGCGGGCTCCGCAACTTATCAGCTTGAACGCGGCCGTACGCGAGCAAGCCGTTTTGTTCCGCTGCTGTGTCGACATCGACAAGCGCTCGCTGAATACCGAGGATAATGCATTCGAAGCGACCGTATGGGCAAGAAAGCGCGGCTTCCGCTCTCTCATCGTCGTGACATCGACCTACCACATGCCAAGGGCGCTCATCGAGCTACGGCAAACCATGCCAGAGGTTGAACTCGTGCCCTACCCCGTGAAATCGTCGCGGTTGAAGGCGAAGTGGTGGAACGATCCGCGAACAGCCTGGGTGCTTTGCAAGGAATATCTAAAGTTCGTGACCGCCTCCGCACGCTACGCAGCCAATAGGATTGCCGACGGCTCCGGCCAAACAGGCACCACTGCCCGGACGATCCATGCGCGCGCGGACTAAGGTGGCCCTCTATCTACGCTCGGCCCTTTTTTATCCCGTTCTCTATATAAATTGGGCGCTTTTTCTCGTCCTTGGCAGCTGGCTCCTCATAGGCCCCCGCCGCTGGGCCATGGCGGGGCTCGCGGCGCATGGGCGCGCGACCGTTTGGCTGCTTCGCGTCATTTGCGGCACGAGGATGGAGGTCCGGGGGCATGAGAAACTGCTTCCCGGCCCGGTCATCGTCGCTGCAAAACATCAGGCCGCTTGGGATACGTTCGCACTCATCTCTTTGATGCGCGACCCCGCCCTGGTGATGAAGGCCGAGCTCCTGTCCATCCCGCTTTATGGCGCGTTTTGCCGGAAATTCGAGCTCATTCCCATCCAGCGCGAGCTCGGTCCATCTGCGCTTCGCCAATTGGCACGCGAGGCGCGGTCACGCGCCGCCGAGGGCAGAGAGATTGTCATCTTCCCGGAGGGCACGCGCAAAGCGCCAGCCGCGCCGCCCGATTACAAGCCCGGCATCCTTTTTCTTTATCAGGACCTGAAAGTTCCGGTCTGTCCCCTCGCGCTCAACTCGGGTGTCTTTTGGCCGCGCCATTCCTTTCTCCGTTACCCCGGAACGATCGTCGCCGAATTCCTGGACCCGATCCCGCCCGGCCTGCCGCGCCAGGAGTTCATGGACCGGCTCAAGCAGGCAATCGAAGGGGCTTCGGAGAGATTGCTCATCGAAGCCAGGCAAGAGCTTGCGCGCATGGGCTTCGAGCCGCCCGAGCCCCGGCAGGCGCGCGGCCCTGCCTTAACCCATTAGAGAGCCTAGCCACGGGCACTCGGCGGGGGACGCTGTTATTACGGCGTTTTGGCCTATATCTATGCTGGCGCGAGCACCAAGTTATCCACAAATAGGCTTGACGAAACAGAACAAAAAGAGAACATTTAGGGTTCATAATAGGAATTTCCAACAGCAAGGGTTCGGCTCGTAATGTTAGTTCCGGTCTCACAGCAAATTTGGGAAGGCAAATACCGGTACCAGCCTCCGGGCGGCCAAGCTGAGCGGTCGGTGGAGGATAGCTGGGCGAGGGTCGCTTCGGCAGCGGCCGCCGCCGAACGGGGCGCGAACCGCAAGATTTGGGAGCGCCGCTTTCTCGATGCCATGGCGGATTTCGCGTTCATCCCGGCCGGCCGCGTGCTTGCCGGCGCTGGCACCGGGCGCGACGTAACCCTTTTCAACTGCTTCGTCATGGGTGCGATCGGCGACGATATGGGCTCGATCTTCGCCAATGTCCGCGAAGCTGCCCTAACCCTTCAGCAGGGCGGCGGAATCGGGCACGACTTCTCCACGCTCCGCCCCAAAGGTGCGCCCGTCCGGGGCGTTGGCGCCGATGCCTCAGGCCCCGTGAGTTTCATGGATGTCTGGGATGCGATGTGCAAAACGATCATGTCCGCAGGCTCCCGCCGGGGCGCGATGATGGGAACCCTGCGCTGTGATCATCCCGATATTGAAGCTTTTATCGAGGCTAAGGCGGATCCGGCAAGGCTCAGGAACTTCAATCTTTCGGTGCTCGCGACGGATGCCTTTATGGAGGCGGTGAAGGCCGATGCGGCTTGGCCTCTTGTCTTTGGCGGCGAAGTCTTCCGCACGGTCAGCGCGCGCGGCCTTTGGCATAAGACCATGCGCAGCGCCTACGATTATGCCGAGCCCGGGGTGATTTTCATCGACCGGGTGAACGCTTTAAATAACCTAAGCTACTGCGAGAAGATCAATTCCAGTAATCCTTGCGGAGAGCAGCCGTTGCCTCCCTATGGCGCGTGCTTGCTCGGCTCCATCAACTTGGCCGCATTGATCGAGGAGCCATTTACGCCCGCGGCGAGGCTCGGCGAACGCCGGCTGGAAACCCTGGTGCCCACTGCGGTGCGGCTGCTCGACAACATTATCGACGTGTCCCGGTATCCACTGCCGGCTCAAGAGAAGGAAGCCAAGTCCAAGCGCCGCATCGGCCTAGGGGTGACCGGTCTTGGCGATGCTCTGATCCTTTGCGGAAAGCATTATGGCTCAGAGGAAGGACGCGATCTAGCAGGGCGCTGGATGGCACAGATCGCTCATGCAGCCTATGCGGCAAGCGCCGCCCTCGCAAAGGAGAAAGGCGCGTTTCCACTTTTCGACGCGCCCGAATTTCTTAAGCGGCCTTTCCCAAGCTCGCTGCCCCCCTCCCTCCAAGAGGAGATCCGCGCCCATGGCATCCGGAACGGTGTGCTGACCTCGATCGCTCCCACCGGCACGATCTCATTGCTTGCGGGCAATGTATCGAGCGGGATCGAGCCGGTCTTCGATTTCGAGTACCGCCGCCGCATTCTCGACCCCGGCGGTGCGCCGCATTACGAGACCGTCGAGGACTACGCGGTGCGGCTCTATCGCGAGAAGTCCGCCGATGCGGCCTTCACGGACGCGTTTGTGACGGCGCACGGGCTCACCCCGCAGCAGCACCTGCTCATGCAGGCCGCGCTTCAGCGCCATGTGGACGCCTCGATCTCTAAAACCGTAAATTGCCCCAGGAGCATAGCGTTCGAGGATTTCGAGACGCTTTATCTCGATGCATACAGGCTGGGGCTGAAAGGGTGCACGGCATACCGGCCGAACCCGGTGACCGGGGAGGTTCTGCTTTCTGCGCCGCCACCCGCCGCCGAGGCGCTGCAGCCTGCGCTTCCTCTTCCGCTCGCCGCTCCCCAAGCCGCGCTTGCCGGCACTCTGCCGCAGCCGCGCGACGCAGTCCTGTCGGGCTTCACCTACAAGCTGAAATGGCCGGGCTCGGACCACGCCATCTATGTAACCGTCAACGACACCCTGGACGGCGACCGGCGCCGCCCCTTCGAGATATTCATAAATTCCAAAAACCTCGAACATTACGCATGGACCGTAGCGCTTACGCGGATGATAAGTGCAATATTCCGGCGCGGCGGGGATATTTCCTTTGTCGTAGAGGAGTTGAAGGCGGTTTTCGATCCAAGGGGCGGCGCTTGGATGAACGGTAAATATGTTCCGAGCTTGCTTGCGGCGATTGGAGATATTATTGAGCAGCATCTTGTGCACATCGGATTCGCCGGTGCAGCGCCGGGTACGGGTAAGGCAGGACAGGGAGGCGAAGGCCTAATTGTGAAGGGCGCAGATAGCGGTTTCGAAACGGCTGCCGGCGGCTCGCGGATATTTGCGTCTCTGGCATTTTGCCCGCGCTGCGGATCGCCGGACGTCGTTTTTCAGGAAGGCTGCCGCGTTTGCCGCAATTGCGGATTTTCTACATGCAGCTGACGCGCCGCTTTGCTGCGGAAAGTCCGCCGTCTTCGACCTAAGCGTGGTTGCCCCCGCGCCGCCCCCTCACCATAATGGCCTCGAATTTCACACTTTTGGGAGGATCTAGACGATGGTAAAGACTTATCCAGTTCCGGCGAGCTGGAGCTCCTCGGCGTATATCGACGACGAAAAATACCGCGCCCTTTACGAGCGGAGCGTTCGCGACCCTAACGGTTTCTGGGGCGAGCAAGCCACCCGGATCGACTGGATTAAGCCTTTCACGAAGGTCAAGCACACCTCCTTCGATCCTCACAATCTTTTCATCAAATGGTTCGAGGACGGAACGCTGAACGTTTGCGCAAACTGCGTGGACCGCCATCTCGAAAAGCGCGGCGATCAAGTGGCTATCCTCTGGGAAGGCGACTCGCCGGACATGGATCTCAAGATCACCTACCGGCAGCTGCACGAGCGGGTCAGCCGCGTTGCCAATGTGCTCAAGAAGCACGGCGTGAAAAAAGGCGACCGGGTGACGATCTACCTGCCGATGATCCCCGAAGCTGCCTACGCCATGCTCGCCTGCGCGCGCATCGGCGCAATCCACTCCATCGTTTTCGGCGGTTTCTCGCCTGACAGTTTGGTGAGCCGCATCCTCGATTGCGATTCGACTGTCGTCATCACCGCGGATGAGGGCATGCGCGGCGGCCGCAAAGTGCCGCTCAAGGCCAACGCGGATAAGGCGCTGGAGAAATGTCCCTCCGTTCAACGCATGTTCGTCGTAAAGCGTACCAACAGCCCCGTCGCCTGGAAGGCCGGACGCGATTACTGGCTCGGCGAGGAAATGCTCACCGTTTCAGCCGATTGCCCGCCCGAGGAAATGAACGCGGAAGACCCGCTGTTCATCCTCTACACCTCGGGGTCCACCGGTCAGCCGAAAGGCGTTCTTCACACCACGGGCGGCTATCTGGTCTATGCCGCACTCACACACCAATATGTATTCGATTACAAGGATGGCGACATCTTCTGGTGCACCGCCGACGTCGGCTGGGTCACGGGCCACAGCTATATCGTTTACGGTCCGCTCGCCAACGGCGCCACCACGTTGATGTTCGAGGGCGTGCCGAACTATCCCACGCCGTCGCGGTTCTGGGACGTCGTCGACAAGCATAAGGTCAATACGTTCTACACCGCTCCCACAGCGATCCGCGCGTTGATGGGCGCAGGCGAAGCCCTCGTCAAAAAGACGAGCCGCAAGTCTCTCAAGCTGCTCGGCAGCGTCGGCGAGCCGATCAACCCGGAAGCTTGGGAATGGTATTATCGTGTCGTCGGCGACGAGCGCTGCCCGATTGTCGACACGTGGTGGCAGACCGAGACGGGCGGCATTCTGATTACGCCCCTTCCGGGCGCGACGGCACTGAAGCCGGGCTCGGCTACACGGCCCTTCTTCGGCGTGCAGCCGGCCCTGATCTCGGCTGAGGGGCACGTGCTGGAAGGACCGGGCGAAGGCAACCTCGTGATCACCGATTCATGGCCGGGCCAGATGCGAACGGTCTATCGCGATCATGAGCGCTTTGTGCAGACCTACTTCTCGGCCTACCCTGGCACCTACTTCACCGGCGACGGCTGCCGCCGGGACGAGGACGGCTATTACTGGATCACCGGCCGCGTCGACGACGTGATCAACGTTGCCGGCCATCGCATGGGCACCGCCGAAGTGGAGTCCGCCCTTGTCGCCCACACCAAAGTCGCCGAAGCCGCTTGCGTCGGCTACCCGCACAGCCTCAAAGGTCAGGGCATCTATGTCTATGTCACATTGATGACTGGCGTTGAGCCCACCGAAGAGCTGAGAACCGAGCTCAAAAATTGGGTCCGCCAGGAAATCGGCCCGATTGCCACGCCGGATTTGATCCAGTTCGCCCCTGGCCTGCCTAAAACGCGGTCCGGAAAGATTATGCGCCGCATCCTGCGCAAAATCGCCGAGGACGATTTCTCCAATCTCGGCGATACATCGACACTCGCTGAGCCGGGCGTCGTGACCGATCTGATCGACAACCGCATGAATAAGCCAGCCTCTTAAGGCGTCGGCCGCCCGGTCCAAAGCCGGGCGGCTCATCCGTCGCGGTCCTGTTGCGCTTGAGGCACGCCCAAGCGCCGATCGTCTGCCTTGGCCTCCGGGCGCATGACATGAGCTGCCGAATCGGAGCGTACTGCCCGCAGATAGCAACGCAGCTTAGGATTACGCTATGGCGGAGCAGAACATGACCCAAATTACCAGTGAGAAAGTTGAGTTCAGCGCCCGGTCGCAACTCCTTATGCCCGTCATGGAAGGCAATACGCTCGAATGCGACGATGTTTTCAGCTTTCTTGCGGGGCGGTTGTCCGCCGCCGGCGAGGAAAGCGATCCGCAACCCGTTGCACGGCTCAGCTAAGCGGGCGCCGCGGCAACTCCCGGGCATGAATAGAATGGGCTTCCCGGCAAAAATGGCGGGGCGTTTCGGTTCAGAAATGTATAAAAGCCGGCAAACGGCGGTCTATTGCTGTGTGCTTCATCCTTCTCTTTTTGGCGAAGCCGAGCCCTTATGCTAAAGATAGATGGACCGCCGGGCGGACGCCCATGACAATGCCGGATACTCCGGCAAGCCCTAATGCGAGGAATCCATGCCGCTGCGCGATATTCTCGTTCATCTCGATTCCGGCCCCAGAACTGCCGAACGGCTCAAATTGGCGATAAACCTCGCGCGACGGGACGATGCCCGGCTCGTCGGTGTTTTCGCGCAATGCGCGGAGGCCTATCAGGTCGGCGTAGTCGCGGCCTGGCCTCCCGAGAGCTATACCAAAGCTGCTACAGAGAGCCGCGAACAGTTCGAAGCGGCCGTCCCAGGACTTAGGGACGCGCTGTGGATAGACGTCAACCGGGGCAGCGACCACGAAATCGTGCACCACATGACCGAGGCTGCCCGGCACTACGATCTCACCATCCTCGGCCAGAACGAGGAAGAGGGCCGGAAGATCGCTCCGCGCGAACTCGTCGAGCAGCTTATCGTCGAATCGGGCCGGCCTATTTTGGTCGTTCCTTACGCCGGTCATTTCGACGATATCGGCCACAGCCCGCTCATCGCCTGGACGGAAGCCCGCGCCGCCGCGCGCGCCATGAACGACGCCTTGGTTCTGTTTAGGCCAGGCGCGAAAGTTTCCGTGGTGTCCATGGGATTGGGGACCGAACGCGAAAAGCTTTCGGCCGATCGGATAGGCGATCATTTGCGGGCGCACAATATCGAAGCCCACATCGAGCACCTGCAAGTGACCGAGGTCGGCCTCATGGATACCCTGCTTAACCTCGCCGCCGACAAGGCTGCCGATCTCGTCGTCATGGGCGCGTTCGGCGGCTATGGATATCCGCTCTTAAGCCGCGGCAGCGGCACGCGCTACATGCTGCGCCATATGACGGCGCCTTGCGTCTTTTCGCATTGAAGGCACCGGCAACCGAATCGCCGTTCATGTCCTCGCGGCCAAATTGCGCAGTGCGCAAACGATCCACAATAGCCGCGGTAACTTCGGGCGGCTTCCGCTAATGCGCACTGTCCTCGCCAATAAAACTGTCCCGGTCCCCACCCCTATTTTAGGAATGCTGCTCTCCGCGGCAGCATTCCTGTTATTCACCTGCTTCGACACGGCGAGCAAATTCCTTTCCCGCGACTATTCCGTCTTTCAAATCATGAGCGTGGAGTTCGTCACTGCAACGCTGCTGCTTGTGGCTTTCGCCTTCCTGAAAAACGGGAAAAAGCCTGCGCGCGAAACACTGCGCATGCATCGCCCTCAGTTGCATCTCTGGCGGGGTATATTGCAAATCGGCGGCCAATCCTTGACCTTTCTCGCGATACCGCACCTTTCGCTGGCAGAGTTTTACGTCATCATTTTTTGCATGCCCATTATCACTGTGGTGAAGGTGGGCTGGTTCCTGAAAGAGCGCGCTGCTGCCTACATATGGCCTGTGCTAGCGGTGAACTTCATCGGCGTGCTCATCGCGCTACGCCCCGGCGGGGGCACGAATTTCTGGGCGCTCGCCGCCCTCGCAGGCACCTTCCTCCTTGCCGGCGGCCTCGTGATCTTGCGCAGGATGATGGAAAGTGAAACGGTGGAAATGGTCGGCATCACCTCAAGCACGGCGCTGGCATTGGGGGCGTTGGCTGTAACGCCCTTCGTCTATAGAACCGTTGAACTGCCCGATTTGGCTTTGATGATGCTCGGCGGAGCATTGTTCGTCCCCGCGCAGATTATGCTCACGGCCGCTTTCCGCCTCGCCCCGGCGGCGCTGGCTAGCCCGCCGCAATTCCTGCAGCTCGTCTATGGCGCAACGGCTGGCTATTTTGTTTTCGGCGACGTGCCAGGCAGGTGGATTTATGTTGGCGGCGCGATTGTGCTAGCCGCCAACGCCTTCCTGCTCTATGCGCAGCAAAGCACGCTTCGCAGATAGAGAGCCTCGCCGGAAGCGAGGCGCCAATGTAGCCAGCCAGTTGCGCAGGCGGTGCCGCAAGTCGCTCGCTTGACAGGACTAGGGAACGGGTGATCCTGAGGAAAGGCTCCACAACGGCTCATCGTTGCCCTTCTCTCATCTGCGGGACCGTGTTAGGAGAATTGAGCTGCCTTTCATGTAGGAGAGACCCAATGTTCAAGGCGCTTGCCGGCCTCAAAATCATCGCCGGTTTTGTTGTAATTTCGGTCGTCGCGGGCCAAACCAGCCAGGCCCCGGCCGCAAGCCTCGCTGTTGAATTGGCATGCGCCGCCGACTATTACGCCTATTGCAGCAAGCATGATCCGGACAGCCCCGAAGTTCGAGCCTGCATGCGCAGTAACGGCCGCAAACTTTCTCAACGCTGTCTTCGGGCCCTCGTCGCAGCCGGCGAAGTCTCCAAGGACGAAGTGGACCGCCGCACTGCAAGCGGCCGGTAATCGGGCCCAAGGCCGCTTGGCCCGCGGCGTAAAACGCAGGCCGGGCATCGCATCGCAACGGTCTCTTCGCTTTCTCTATGTTCTCCGGCTGGGACCCCGCGGGTAGCCTTTCGCTTCGGGGATCGTGAAACGCTCAACAGAACTCCCAGCCCCGATACTCAAAAGCCAACGGATAAGCCGATTATGGGACCGTGCTGGACGACATCCCATTCGTATCGCGTGCGAGCCTCGCCCTGCACGTAGTCAGCTTGGAGCGCCCGATAGCCAATGATACCTGAATAAGTGTAGCCGTTTTTGCTGGCGATCTCGATGCGATAAGCCGCCAGCGCATTCCATGAGAACTCGCTACCAGCCCCGAAGCCGCCGATATCCGCTCTCAATATCAGCTCCCTGCCCGGCTCAAATTCATGGCGAAGCCGAAGTCCAACCAAAGGATCAACCCAGTCCACTGAGCCGGAGCGCGCGATCGCACCGCCCGGCGTTGGTGTCAAATCGGGCGGAACGGAACCTGCGATCGCGAGGTTGAGGGAGGTACTTTGATACCAGTAGCGGGCGCCCGCCAAGACATCGATTGCCGTAAAGCTCGCTGGCGCGTTCGGGTCCTTTAAACTCCCGGCTGACGCCCATCGCGCAAGTTCATAAGTGCCGCCAAACTCAACGATGGCCATGGTAGCGTCAAGTTTGGCCGACCCGCTGATTGTCGCGTCAATCCGGTCGAACGATTTGACCCCGCTGGCAACCCCCCCGAGATTCGCGTAAATGACGTCGTTGTAGAAGCTAATCGGTCCGTTGCGCGCTTCGAGATAGCTGAACCAAGGCATGCGCTCGAGATGTTCGAGCACCGTGACCGGATTGATATTCAGATCGGCTGTGCGGCCCTTGACGGTGACGCTTCCGTCGAGAAATGTAAGCCAGCCATAGGGCGTGAAGCTCATAGACCAACCGCTAAGAGGCCCGGGCACTTCTTCCTTTAAGCCTGCTGAGGGGCTCAGATCCGCCGCAATTGCCGGGCTTGCCGCAAACCAAAGAACGGCGGCAAACGCCGCCCGGAAGCCCCAAAAGTCTAACCCCGTGTCACGTCGCATGAGCTTCTCCCTACTCGAAGTCCCCGGAAATGCGCAGACACAACGGCACAAGCATTTCTTACATATGATTCGTCCGGCTTACAATTTTTAAGGGTGCCACTTTGGCATATACATTTTTGGTTGCAGCTCGATCCCTCATGGCTTGGCCGCCTGTGAACCCGCTGCATCGGTGTAGAGATAGAGATTTGCCGGTATCGACGCCTTCTCATGCGGAAGGCCGGCATTGTGCGCGGGGATGACAACCGAACCTGGAATTTCCCGCCTGTGAGCCGGTCCGGCAATTTCTGCACACGCTGATGGGCGGGAATGACAGCACAAAACGCCGGGGCGGAAACATCCAGGTAATCAAGTGCTTGCAGACGCGATAGCGTTGAGTTGCAAGCTCGCCAAGGCGTGCTTGCGGGGAGAAGGACAGGGTGAGGGGCGTTGCGCTCGATCATGGCCGGATCTCGCAAAAGGCAGGCCTTAAGTTAGATGGTGTAACGGGCTGCAGCCAAGGCCATAGGCATTTTGGCGGTCATCCCTCAGACTGATGGTGTCAAAGCAAGACCCCGGCAGTGGAAACGGCGCAAAAAGGGATTGACTACCGGGGGCCCGTTACAGAAGCGCGTATGGGATCAAGTCCGAGGGCGAGCGGGGGTGACGCGGAAGTATTCAACCGGACCCGGTATCAGTGGCCGGGGCAGCGTTCAACTTCGACCGTGATGTGGCTCAGCTTCGGAAGCGCCGCCAGCATCTCCTTGTAGTCCTGCGGAGGCTTGGGATGGTCGGAAAGGATCGACACGGCGGCGGCATAATGGCCCGGGCCGACGCGCCATAAATGCAGGTCCGACACGGCGTCGCCGCTGGCTTCCAGCTTCTGGCGCATCTCTCCGGCGAGATGGGTGTCCGGCACGGAATCGAGGAGGATGCCGCCCGACTGACGCGCCAGGCCATAGGACCAGCTTAGAATAACGCCCGTGCCGATAAGCCCGACAACCGGGTCCATGAAGGTCCAGCCCGCGAGCTTTGCAGCGAGCAGCCCGCCGATGGCCAAAAGCGAGGTCAGTGCGTCGGCCAGCACGTGCACGTATGCCGAGCGCAGATTGAGATCGCGGTCGTGATGATGATGATGGCCGTTTGCATGGGCGCTGTCGCCCTGGGCATGGCTGCGATAACGCTCGTGATGGTGATCGTGCCCGTGATCGTCCCGGAGCAGCCATGCGCTGAGCAGGTTCACGAAAAGGCCGAGGCCCGCAATGGCAATGGCCTCATCGTAATAGATCGCGACCGGATGAAGCAGGCGGCTGACACTTTCATAGCCGATCAGAAGCGCGATCATGCCCAGCACAATCGCGCTCGTGAAGCTTGCGAGGTCGCCCATCTTGCCGGTGCCGAAGGCGAAGCGCTCGTCATGCAAATGGCGGCGGGCGTAAAGATAGGCGAGCGCCGAGATTGTGAGCGCCGCGGCGTGGGTCGACATATGCCAGCCATCGGCGACGAGTGCCATCGAGCCAAGCAGCGAGCCGCCAACGATCTCGCCCGTCATCATGATGGCGGTCAGGGCGACGACAGCCCAAACACGTTTCGCATTCTCATCGTGGCGCGGCCCGAGGAAGACATGCTCGTGCCGGTAGTCTTCGACCGGATGAACGTGGATATCAGTCAAGGCTTCTCCTCACACTTAAGCCGCCAGCTCCGCCCAAAGATCGTATTCGCCAGACTCTACGATGGTGGCACGGACAGTGTCGCCGGGATTCAATCCCTCGCCATCGCCGATGAAAACGCTGCCGTCGATCTCTGGCGCGTCCCATGCGCTGCGCCCGGTAGCGCCTTCCTCATCCACCTCGTCGATCAACACCTCGACCGTCTTGCCCACCTGCGAGGCCAGAACCCCCGCGCTCACCTCGCGCTGCACGTCCATGAAGCGTTCATAGCGCTCGGCCTTCACCTCTTCAGGCACATGCCCATCCAGCGCCCGGCTCGCGGCCCCTTCCACATTCTCGTATTTGAAGCAGCCGACGCGCGTGAGCCGCGCCTCGCGCAGCCAATCGAGGAGAAACGCAAAATCCTCCTCCGTCTCGCCCGGAAAGCCGACGATGAAGGTGGAACGCAGCCCAAGATCCGGGCAGATGGCGCGCCAGCGCGCGATGCGCTCCAAGGTCTTCTCCTGGTCCGCGGGGCGGCGCATGGCTTTCAGCACCGCCGGCGAGGCATGCTGGAAGGGGATGTCGAGATAAGGGAGGATTTTGCGCTGCGCCATCAGCGGCAGAACCTCGTCTACATGTGGATAGGGGTAGACGTAATGCAGCCGCACCCAGACGCCGAGCGTCGAGAGCGCCTCGCAGAGTTCCGTCAGCCGAGCCTTGACGGGTGCGCCGCGCCAGGGGCTTTGCGCATATTTGAGATCGACGCCATAAGCGCTCGTGTCCTGGCTGATAACGAGCAGCTCTTTCACGCCTTGGGCGGCGAGCGCTTCCGCCTCCGCAAGGACGTCGCTCGCCTGCCGGCTCGCGAGATCGCCCCTGATGCCCGGAATGATGCAGAAGGTGCAGCGGTTGTTGCAGCCTTCGGAGATTTTCAAATAGGCGTAATGCGGCGGCGTCAGCCGTAGCCCGGCGCGCGGCAAAAGATCCAAAAACGGCGCGTGCGGGGCGGGAGCGGCGGCGTGGATCGCGTTCATGACGGAATCGTATTGATGCGGGCCGGTGATGGCGAGTACGTCCGGGAAGGCATCGCGGATGCGCTTGTCTTCTACGCCGAAGCAGCCGGTGACGATCACGCGGCCGTTCTCCGCCATCGCCTCGCCGATTGCCTCGAGGCTTTCGGCTTTGGCGCTATCGAGAAATCCGCACGTGTTGACGACCACAAGGTCCGCGCCATCGTAGCTGGGCGCGATTGCATAGCCCTCGGCGCGAAGCCGGGTTAGAATCCTTTCGGAATCGACGAGCGCCTTCGCGCAGCCGAGGCTGACTAAGCCGACTTTGGGCGCCGACGTGGTTTTCTTTTTAGGTGTCTTCATTTACTCTTTGGGCCGGGATGAAAAGAGCGCCGGCTAGCGCCACGCTCATGTAGTGCCTTGCGGCGCTTTTATAAAGCGAAACCGCGGCTAACAGCTGCACCGGGCCGGCTACGGCTATTCACAAAAATCGAACTTACGGGTGCGAAGCAGCTAGAGTGTGTCCTATTCGTGCGAAAACAGTTCAAGCCCCCCTCATCCTGTCCTTCTCCCCGCAAGCACGCCTTGGCGTGCTTGCGTTTCGACGTTATCGCTCGCAAGCGAGCGCGATGGGGAGAAGGGACGCTGCCGCAACGGTTGCGGACTCCCTCTCCCAACCGCATCCGCTAGCGGATGCGGTCACTTCGAGTCGCAAGCACGCCAAGGCGTGCTTGCGGGGAGAGGGCTAGGGTGAGGGGGACTTCTCTGCGATTCCGCAAATCCAGGACACACTCTAGAACCCGCATAACGGGGCGATAAAATATCTGTAATGACAATGCCATAGCACAGCGCTTACTGGGTGGGGGCGACGCCAGGACCCGCCATCCGTAACGGTCACAGCAGATCGGGCAGTGTCAAAAGGCTTTGAGTAACAACACGCTCGTGCCGCTCGACGGCGCTCTTGATGCGGTAACGCGGCTCTTGCTGATAGTCCGACGATGGCATGATCCGGCTAATTTGATAATTTCCAGCAACGGCCCCGGGGCCGGTTGGCGTAAAATAGACTTGCTGCCCGACCGCAAACTTGTGTGTCAACGTTCCGTCCTTCATGTTTGGTTCGAAAGGTTAGGCGGGCTTTATTACAGCGAAGACCGCGATCCGCATTTAAGCGCGTGAAGTTCCAAGAAGAGCGGAGGCAATCTGATCGCATGCGGGATCGTCAAAATTTTGCTGGAGATCTTTCGTTTGAATCAAGCTGAGCTGATACTTCAAATTGTCATGAGAATATTTCTGACCAACCATAACCTGAATTCTGAAAGCCAGATTGTGAAACACGGCGGGACTTAAATCGCCCGGAATTTGCCAGTTCTGGCGTAAGATTGATTCTACCTTATCGGCATCGACGATCATCGCTTATTCCTCTCATCCATACAGAGCGTATCGAAAGCAAAATTGGGAGAATAGTTAAAGGAAGATTTTCTCAGTTTTCCTCTTCCTCATAAACACGCTCCGACCGGCACTCCTGTGTGTCCTTGACAACCTGTGCCCGATTTTTATCGAATATAAAGGCGACGGCATCCAGAAAACCCAGCATGTAAACATCGGCCTTATGCGGAATTCTATCGTCGTACTCTTTTATGCACTCTTGATATGTTTTCATGGTTCCCTCTTATGTTTCACTCCGCCTTTGCAGGTTCATAGCAGATAAACGCTCTCGATGGCAGAGAAAGATTTTCGCACCCCTTTGGCAGGCAGGCTTTGGCCGTCAGGAAAAGCCGGCGCCCGGATCGTAGGCCATCTCGCTTTTCATTGCTCCGGCTACGAACCGGGCCCGTGCCCCGCGGATTTGCCGGCCGCCGCGCTACCGCATTCACGCGGATGCCGCGCGGGGCGGGATGCAGCGGCAAAGAGCCGCAATAGCATTTCTTTGCGGCATTCTACAGAAGCCACAGCCAGCGTTGCATGTTGCGCGTACTTCCGCAGAAGACTTGAGGGTAACCGCAAGGCTGAGCGGCAATGTTTGTTACACAAAAGCGCTCATGTCTTCTTCGTTTTGCCATGTTGCAGTCTGCAACTGCGATTGCCGCGGAAAGAGGGTGTCAACAAAAGCTTAATATTCGTTCCCTTTCGGGAGCGGGGAGTTACCGGATGAGAAAACTGACGTTCATGGCGGCTGCCCTGATCTTGGCGCTGCTTGGCTCAATCGCAAGCGGGCAGCGAGCCGTTGCCGCGCCTGCCATTGCCGCGCCGGCTGAGGCGGGCGCGCAGCAAAACCTGCTGACAAAGGTTCAATGGCACCATGACGGCCCAGGCTGGCATAGAGGCCGGCGCGGCGGCTGGAGAGGCGGCCCCGGCTGGCGTCCGGGCTATAGGTGGCGTCCTGGCTGGGGATGGGGGCCGTGGCCGGTTGTACCGGGTCCGTACTATTATGGATCAGGCCCGTATTACGAAGAGCCGGCGCCGTATCCGCCGCGTCCGTGCTGCGATGGACCCCGGCCCTACTATGCTCCCGGCCCAAGCGAGCCCGAGCCATACGAGCCTCCGCTCAAATAACCGGTAGGCTGCGCCGCCCCGGGTTTTTCGCGGCGGCAAGCGCTACCGTGCCAATGATTTCGCCAGCGAAGCGGCCGGTAAGGCCGCTTTTTTGCCGTTGCCGGCGTCCGCGCCGCTCCAATTTCATAGGGACACACTGCCGAAGAGACTGTTCGCCGGCGCTGAATTCGCCTATTCCTAGGTCATGACCGCTCTCGGAATTCTCCCATCGCAGGCTATCGGATCGCTGATCGAAACCGGCGGGATTTCGGCATCGAAACCGGTTCTGCCAGGGCAGGTGCAGCCGGCGAGCCTCGATTTGCGGCTCGGCGCGCGCGTCTACCGCGTCCGCGCGAGCTTCATGCCCGGCCCCGTGGCAACGACCGGGGAGCAGATCGAGCGCTTTGTCCTGCATACCATCGACTTAAGCCACGGCGCGGTTCTGGAGACCGGCTGCGTCTATGTGGCAGAAATCGAGGAGCATCTCGCGCTGCCCGCGGATGTCCAGGGTTTTGCGAACCCGAAAAGCTCGACCGGCCGGCTCGACGTGTTCACGCGCATGATCGCCGATCACGCGCGCGGCTTCGATCAAACTATTCCGGGTTACCACGGCCGCCTTTATCTCGAGATTTGCCCGCAGACCTTTCCGATCCTCGTCAGGCCCGGTTCCCGGCTCTCGCAAATCCGTTTCCGGGGCCCTTGCGGACAGGAAACGAAGATTGCGGGCGATCAGCCGCGCGAGGCCGTTCTTTCCGTCGATCTCTCCGGTGGCGGCCCTTACCCCTTGATCGGCTATCGCGCCAAGCGGCATACGGGGGTCATCGATGTCGACCGGGTTGGCGCTTACGAGGTGGAGGACTTCTGGGAGCCGCTCATGGTCACGCCGCAGAAGCTGCTGATCCTCGATCCGGATCAGTTCTACATCCTCGCCTCGAAAGAGGCCGTGCGCGTGCCGCCAACCTATGCCGCCGAGATGGAGCCATTCAACGCGCTAATGGGCGAGTTCCGCGTGCATTACGCGGGGTTCTTCGATCCGGGTTTCGGCATGGCGGAGACCGGCGGTGAGGGAAGCCGCGCGGTGCTGGAGGTGCGCAGTCACAAGGTGCCGTTCATTCTGGAGGATGGGCAGGCGATCGGCCGGCTCATCTACGAGCCGCTTACCGCGCTGCCCGCGCAGCTTTACGGCCAGGACATCGGCTCTCATTACCAAGCGCAGGCGCTGAAACTATCGAAGCATTTCCGTGAAAGATAGCCGCAGCAACGGCACAGCCTATGGCAGAGGCCGGTGGAGCTTCCTATTTACATTGCGCGGCATCGCCTCTTGCGTGCGGGGGACGTTCCTGACATCTTGCGGCGGCTGCCGGACCTGCTTGGTCTCCCCTCTGTTGCGACGTAAAGAGCGTGTCATGAATAAGCTTCTAACGGGTACCGCCATAATCTTGGCTCTCGCTGTGGCCGCCGCTTGCTCGCCGGCCGGGCTCGATACTGCTCAAGCAGCACAAACAGTGCAGCCGCATCCCCGGGTTTTTGCGCCGAATTGCGCGATCCGCCCTCGCTGCCCGGTAAATGTCTGCGCGAGGACCGGCCGCTGCTTGCTCGGCAACCATTCGGTGATAACGGGCTGTCTCATCTATTTCTGCCAGCGGCGTTAAAGTGCGTCCGGAAAAGTGTGAAGCGGTTTTCCGATAAAGACGCACGATAAAACAAAAACTTAGAGCCCGCCAGAAAATGCAGCGCTTTGCGGCGTCTTGCCGAGGGCCGCAAAGATGAAGCGGGCGGCTTCGATCACCAGCCGGCGGTCCACGCCCGTCTCGAAACCCAGCCCGTCGCAGAGATAAACCACATCCTCCGTGGCGACGTTTCCGGAGGCGCCCTTCGCGTAGGGGCAGCCGCCTAGCCCTCCGGCCGAGCTGTCGGCAACGCGCACGCCCTCCTCAAGGCAAGCGTAGATGTTGGCAATCGCTTGCCCAAAGGTATCGTGGAAGTGCACCGCGAGCTGCGGAAGGGGCACGCGTTCCGCCACGGTTTTCAGCATCTCCCGGGCGGCGCGCGGTGTGCCCACGCCGATTGTATCGCCGAGCGAAACCTCATAGCAGCCGAGCTCGTAAAGCCGGGCCGCTACATCCGCCACTTTGCCGTGCGGAACCTGGCCTTCATAGGGGCAGCCCAGCACGCAGGAGACATAGCCGCGCACCGCGATGCCTGCGGCCAGCGCGCGCTCTACGACGGGTTTGAATCTTTGCAGAGACGCGTCAATCGAGCAATTGATGTTCTTCTGCGAGAAAGTCTCCGAGGCCGCGCCGAAAATCGCGATCTCGCGGGCGCCCGCCGCAATCGCTGCGTCCAGTCCCTGCTCATTCGGAACCAGCACCGGCAAGGAGATGCCGGGGCAGCCGCGTAAAGCCTTCAGAACCTCCGCGGTATCCGCCATCTGCGGCACCCATTCGGGCGAGACGAAACTTCCGGCCTCTATCGAGGTCAGGCCAGCCGCGATCAGCTTCTCGATGAACGCGATGCGCGCCAGGGCCGGTACTGGCACCGCTTCGTTTTGCAAGCCGTCCCTCGGGCCAACCTCGACAATGCGAACGCACTCGCCCATGGCTCACTGCTCCTCCACGGCTTCGAACTCCGCCAGCGCCGCCCCCTCGGCCACGAAATCGCCCACGGCGCAGAGATAGCGCGCGACGCGCCCTCGCGCGGGAAAACGCAGCGTGTGCTCCATTTTCATCGCCTCCATGATGAGCATGGGCGCGCCCGCATCCAGGGTTTCGCCCGGTTTTGCGAGAAGCGACAGGATGGTGCCGGGCATCGGCGCTATAGGTCCTGCCTCGGGCTCGGCGCCGATAGCCTCCGCTTCGAAGGGCTGCATAAGCATCAGCTTTATCGCTTCCGGCCCATCGAAGACGGTGACGCCGTAATCGGCGAACAGGACGGTCATCGCCCGGCTCGCCTCTCCAAGCGTGACGGTGAAGCGGGATTTTTCTCCCCGCGCGAGCGCAAACTTGAATACTTGGCTTGTCCCCTCCGCTTCTAGCACCAAGCCATCGCGGGTTTGGATCAGTACCGCAGTATGAAGCGCGCCCGCTTTGTCCCGGAATTGCAGGCGCCTCTTCCTGGAGGCGGAGAGTGTCCAGGCGCCGGCCTCTGCCCATGGCGAATGCGGGTCGGCGGCGTCGCGGCGCGTGCGTTCGGCTTCGCCGTGAAGAACGGCCGCGCAGGCTGCCGCGAGGTGAAGCGCGCAGAGGGGCGCCGGACCATCTCCAAGTCCGGCACGCTCCCGCTCGATATATCCCGTATCGACGGCGTTCGTTAGGACCGCCGTTTCGCTGAGAAGCCGGGCGAGGAACGGCGCGTTTGTGGCGGGGCCGGCGATTTCGACGGTTAAGAGCGCACCTCTGAGCCGCGCCAGCGCGGCCTCGCGCGTTCCCGCGCGGGCTATCACCTTCGCAAGCATGGGATCGTAATACTGGGAAACCTGGTCGCCTTGCCCGAAGCCCGTATCGATGCGCAGGTCATGGCCTTCCCGCGGCATGTGCCAGTGGCTGATGAGGCCGGTGGACGGCAGGAAGCCTGCGGCCGCATCCTCGGCATAGAGCCGGGCCTCGATGGCATGCCCGCGCCGTGCGATCTGATCCTGCCGCAGCGGCAGCGCCCCGCCCATTGCAATGCGCAGCTGCCATTCGACGAGATCGAGGCCGGTAATCATTTCGGTCACCGGATGCTCGACCTGAAGCCTCGTGTTCATCTCGATGAAATAAGCATCCGTCTCGCCAGCAACGAACTCGACGGTACCGGCGCCTACATAACCGATGGCTGCGGCCGCTTTGCGCGCGGCCTCATAAAGCGGCTCGCGCCTATCGTCCGTTAGCGCGGCGGAGGGCGCCTCCTCGATCACTTTTTGATGGCGGCGCTGCAGCGTGCATTCGCGCTCGAACAGCGAGACGATGCCGCCATGGGTGTCGCCGAACACCTGCACCTCGATGTGACGCGGGCGTTCCACGAATTTCTCCAAGAGCAGCCTGCCGTCGCCAAAAGCCGAGGCCGCCTCGCGCTTCGCACCCATGGCCGCGGCTTCCAGCTCTTTTGCGCTTCTCACCACGCGCATGCCCTTGCCGCCGCCGCCCGCGACGGCCTTGAGCAGCACCGGAAAGCCAAGGCGCTTGGCCTCGCGGGCGAAGGTTTCGATGTCCTGGGCTTCGCCGTGGTAGCCAGGCACGACTGGAACGCCGGCCTTCTCCATCAGTGCTTTCGCGGCGGATTTCGAGCCCATGGCGCGTATCGCGGATGCGGGCGGCCCGACGAAGATGAGCCCGGCCGCTTCGCAGGCTTCCGCGAACTCCGGCTTTTCGGACAGAAATCCATAGCCCGGATGAATAGCCTCAGCGCCGCTTGCTTTGGCCGCGCCGATAATGCGCTCGATATTGAGATAGCTTTCGCGGGCGGGCGCCGGCCCCAAAAGCCGCGCTTCATCCGCAACTTGCACGTGCTGGGCGCTGGGCTCGGCCTCCGAATAGACCGCGACGGTGTAGAGGCCCATGCGCCTTGCTGTGCGCACGATGCGGCAGGCGATCTCGCCGCGGTTGGCGATCAGGAGCGAAGTAAAAGGGCGTGCAAGCGTCATCGCGGGCTCACATTCTAAACACGCCGAACCGTCCCGGCCCGGGCGGAGCGTTGAGACCGGCCGAGATGGCGAGCGCCAACACCATGCGCGTATCGGCAGGATCGATAATGCCGTCGTCCCAAAGCCGTGCTGTCGCGTAATAGGGATCGGCCTGTTCGCCGAACTGGGCGCGGACCGGAGCCTTGAACGCCTCCTCCTCCTCCTTGCTCCAGGTGCCGCCCTTCGCCTCGATCCCCTCGCGGCGCACGATGGCAAGCACGGTCGCGGCCTGCTCGCCGCCCATGACCGAGATTTTGGCGTTCGGCCACATCCAGAGGAATCGAGGGGAGTAGCCGCGCCCGCACATGCCGTAATTGCCGGCACCGTAGGAGCCGCCAATCACGACGGTGTATTTCGGCACGATGGCGGTTGCAACAGCGGTGACAAGCTTGGCGCCGTCCTTGGCGATTCCGCCTGCCTCGTATTTCTTGCCGACCATGAAGCCGGTGATATTCTGCAAGAAAATCAGCGGAATTCCACGCCGGTTCATCAGCTGGATGAAATGCGCGCCTTTCAGCGCGCTTTCCGAGAACAAAATGCCGTTATTGGCAAGAATGCCCACCGGATAGCCCCAAATCCGCGCCGTGCCGCAAACCAGCGTCTGGCCGTAAAGCTTCTTGAATTCGTCGAACTCGGAAGCGTCTACGAGCCGCGCGATCACCTCGCGCACATCGTAGGGCTTGCGGACATCGGCTTGCACGATGCCATAAATCTCCTCGGCCGGATACAGGGGCTCGCGCGGCGCGGAAACGTCGAGCGAGGCAGGCTTGATCCGGTTCAGGTCCGCCACGATGCGGCGTGCGATGCCGATCGCATGCGCGTCGCTCTGAGCGTAATGGTCGGTGACGCCGGACTGGCGGCTATGGACTTCCGCGCCGCCGAGCTCCTCGGCTGTGACGGTATCCCCGGTTGCAGCCTTCACGAGCGGCGGGCCGCCTAGGAAGATGGTGCCATTGCCCTTCACAATGATGCTCTCGTCGCACATGGCCGGAACGTAAGCGCCGCCGGCGGTGCAGGGGCCCATAACCAAAGCAATTTGCGGAATGCCCGCCGCGGACATCTGCGCCTGATTGTAGAAGATGCGCCCAAAATGCCGCTCATCCGGGAAAATCTCATCTTGCTGGGGAAGGAACGCGCCGCCGGAATCCACGAGATAAAGGCAGGGCAGCCGGTTGTCCCGCGCGATGTCCTGGGCGCGCAGGTGCTTTTTCACCGTCATCGGATAATAGGTGCCGCCCTTGATGGTCGCATCGTTGGCCACGATCATGCATTCGCGGCCCGAGACGCGGCCGATACCTGCGACGATCCCGGCTGCATGGGCGTCGCCGCCGTAGAGGCCATGGGCAGCGAGCGAGCCTATTTCCAGAAAAGGCGAAGAGGGATCGAGCAGCAAGCCGATCCGGTCGCGCACCAAAAGCTTGCCGCGCGCCTCGTGGCGCTGCCTGGCCTCAGCGCTGCCGCCTTGGGCGGCGCTCGCCATTTTCTGCCGCAGAACGGCGAGTTGCGCGCGCATCGCGCTCGCGTTGGCTTCGAATTCAGGTGAGCGCCGGTCGATCGCGCTTTCGAGGTGAGCCATCGGATGCGTATTGTCCCGTTCCTATGCAATGAGCGCGCGCACTGTAGCACGAGCCTTCCGCCAACGCTTAGCGCAAGAGCTGGA
>Ga0074046_10001210_pt1 | contig 23836 bp, 19 predicted proteins | sample BogForMeECP23OM3_FD_94441 | JGI IMG/M metagenome (GOLD analysis project Ga0074046, IMG submission 94441) | Bog forest soil microbial communities from Calvert Island, British Columbia, Canada - Bog Forest MetaG ECP23OM3 | ecosystem: Environmental > Terrestrial > Soil > Wetlands ...
AATTGGCAAATCAGGCAATGCTTCGCGTGCTGTTCCAGCCTGCTGTACGCCCTCGCGTATTCTGCCTGCAGTTTTTGCAGCTCGGCGCCGATCTGCTTCCCGTGCAATCCAAACCGCGAAACTTCCTCGCTGCGTTCTCTCCACGTCACCAGCGCCTGCTGCGACTCTTTCAGCAAACTTTCGTAGTCCGAACAAATGGCGGTGCGAAACTCCAGTTCGTTGTTCATGTTCCCCTCGCCCTACCGCAGCCACGCAGCCCTAAAAAGCACCCGTCATGCCAAACCCCTAAGTCGCGCGATTTGCTCGCCCTGCGATAAATCGCCGCCCATTTCCAAACCCGTTCCAGTACCCAAGAAAGTTTGGCCCACCGCCGCTATTTGTAATTCTTACCTGCCCGCCGCCAAATCTCGCTGGCGTGCCAACCCCGCTTTCGATACCTTTCCTATCTATGGCCACCCACTACAACCGCCTCGCCGGCAACAGCGTCGAGCGCCTCGCCGCCCTCAGCGACGGCATCTTCGCCGTCGCCATGACCCTCCTCGCCATCGATCTCCGCCTCCCCGCGCACGAAATCATCCACAGCGAGCGCGACCTCTTCCACGCCCTCCTCGGTTTCGCCCCCAACGTCCTCGTCTATTTCATGAGCTTCCTCACCCTCGGTATCTTCTGGGTAGGCCAGCAAGCCCAGCTCAATCACCTCAAGCGTTCCAACGTCCGCCTCACCTGGATTCACCTCATCCTGCTCTTCGCCGTCACCCTGCTTCCTATTTCCACCAAATTCCTCGCCGAGTTCCTCGTCTATCGCACCGCCCTGCTCGCCTACTGGTTCAACATTCTCGTCTTCGGCGTGGTCCTCTACGCCAGTTGGACCTACGCCACGCGCAACGCCCTGGTCAACGACGATCTCCCCCGCGAAGTCACTGCCGCGATCTGCCGCCGCATCCTCATCGCCCAGGCGCTCTACGCCTTCGCCGCCGCGCTCTGCTTCCTCAGCACCCGCTGGAGCATCGCCCTGATCGTCCTCTTCCAACTGAACTTCGTCCTCACCCCGGGCTTCCGCGAAACCCGCGCCGCCCAAGAAGCCGCCGACACCTAAATGCGCTTGATCGCTGTCCCGTGGACAGTTGAGGCGAAAGAACCAGCAGATATCTACTTAAGTTCCGATTCGTACTATCTGGCCAGGTTGGATGGTTTCTATCTGCAGGAGGCAAGCGGCGACGTGCGGAAACAGTTCACTTAAGCGGCTTGATTTCACAAGAAAGACAATAATGGCAATCTTTCGCCCAGTCAGGTTTTGCTGGTATTCGATGCCTTTATCCACGGTGAGGAAAACGTCAAATTTGGCTCTCTCCGCCGCAGCCAGAAGATCGCCATTCTTCAGTCCAGCCAGCGCGGCGTAACGCGCAGTCTGGCAATCGTGACCTGGGAAGGAATTCCGGAATCGCTCATCAATACATTCGTCAATCAGAATGCGCATTTAGAGACGCGCGAGCAACAACTGCTTCGCTTCTTCCAGCGCCGCGACCGCCATCTCACGCGTGACGGTGGGAAACCCCTGCAGAAAGTCTTCGAGTGTCTCTCCGCCTTCCAGGTAGTCGAACATCGCCTGGATCGGCACTCGTGTTCCGCGAAACACCGGCGTCCCGCCAAGAATTTCCCGGTCTTTGACAATCACTCCCATTCCCCGATTGTACCACCCCGCTTTTCCGAAAGGGCGGTTCTTCTCTCCAGTAGCATAGGCTTCAGTTCACCCTGAGCGACGCCGAAGGGCCTGTGCTCTTGGGCTGTTCCTCTACCCCCTGCGGGAGGGCACGATCTTTAGTCGTGTCGCAAACCGCCGCACAAAAAATCTTCCCCAATCTCTTTCCGAGCTCCAACCCACCGGTGATTTCAACCGGCGCGAACGACTCTTCCTGCTTTCCTCTTTTCTTCCTAAGCCATATACCACAACGTGGTATATTCCCTCGAATCATGCCCGGCAAAACCAAGGTAAACATTTTCGACGATCTCCGCGAAGCGCTGCACGGCGCCGCCTACGAGCGCGGCGAAGCCGTCAATCTCCGGGTCACCCACATCCCTCCGCGCCCCCACCCCATTTCCGCACGGGAGATTCGCCAGATCCGCCGCAACCTCAACGCCAGCCAGGCGCTCTTCGCCACTTATCTCAACGTCAGCCCCAGCGCCGCCCGCAGTTGGGAGCAGGGCCTCCGTCGCCCCCGGCAAGCCGCCCTCAAACTTCTCATCATCGCCAAGAAAAACCCGAAAGCCCTCCTCCTCACCTAGCCCATCCCGGTCGCGCACACTTCAGCCGACGTTTCCAAGCCCCTCTTTAATCTGAAATGTAGGCGCTCGCTTTTAAGTCAGCGCTCTTGAGTTCCTCGCGCCATTGCACCGATCGCCTGGGGCACGCGGCAAGGATGGACACCCTCCAGCTTATTTAGATTTATGAGTGAGCGAGAGTTGACTCGTTCAATCGCCTTGAGTGATTAGGAATGAAGCCACTATTATCCGTGCCACCCGCCTTTAGCCCGGCCAGCGCCCTTCCTCCCTCATATACGAATTCCCACTCACCAAATCGTGCACCGGCTCATGTCTCCCGCTTTGCGCCTCGAACCGCCGTGCTATGATGCGCCCCGGCTTTTATACGAATCCTAAAATCCATTCATAGGAGGAAGTCACTCGCATGATGCGAACGAGCTCGTTTTTTTTCTGCTTTCTCTCTCTCTTTTCCATAAACATCGCCGCCGCGGGAACCAGAAAGGTCATCATCGATACCGACCCAGGTACCGACGACGCCATGGCCATCATGCTGGCCCTGAACTCCCCGGAATTCGACGTCCGCGCCCTCACCGTTGTTCCGGGCAATGTCACCGCCGCGCAGGGCCTCGAAAACGCTCTCCGCCTCGTCTCCCTCGCCAATCGTTGTGATGTCGCCGTTGCCGCCGGCGCGCAGCACCCCCTCTTTCAAAAGCTGATCACCGCGGAGTATTGGCATGGCAAAAACGGCATGGGCAACGTCGAACTCCCGCCCAGCAAGTGCAAAGTGGACAAGCGCTGGGCCCCCGACCTGATCATTGAAATGGTCCACGCCAATCCTCATGAAATCACTCTGATTCCGATCGGACCCCTCACCAACATCGCCTTGGCCGTCGAAAAAGATCCCTCCATCGTTCCTCTCGTCAAGGAAGTCGTCATCATGGGAGGCGGAATCACCGGCGGCAACGAGAATGGTGCCGCGGAATTCAATATCTACGACGATCCCGAAGCGGCCCAGGTAGTCTTTCAGGCCGGCTGGCCGCTCACCATGGTCGGGCTCGACGTTTGCGACAAAACATTGCTCACCCGCAAGCACATGGAAGCCCTCGCCAAGAGTCCCGGACCCATCAGTGGATTCATCTATCAGTTGGCGGACTTCCTGGTGACACTCAACGAAAAAAATGGCGAACCAGGCACCAAAATGTTCGACCCGCTCGCGGTTGGCGTCGCCATTGACAGCTCTCTTGTCCACGCGTCTCTCATGCACGTGGATGTCGAAACCCGCGGTGAATTTACCCGCGGCGAAACGGTGGCCAATCGCCAAGGCTTCGTTGATCACGAAGTCTTGCAGCACTCCCCCGGCGGCGACCGCTACGTCGTGGATGGCATGGAAAAAGTCACCCCCAACGTCAAAGTCGCCACCGAGGTCGACAGCGAAAAATTCATCGCCATGTTCATCTCCCGCATCCAGGGAAAATAAATCCAGCGCGACGAGCTCCAGGGGCCGGGCGCTCCACTCTTCGCGCCTTTTGCGATGAGTGGGCCTTGATTTTTTTCGGATTTTCCGTTGGTGACGTTTCGAAGCTCGGGAGTGTTCCCCGGCCCCTTTACTAATTGTTGTCCAAAGCAATTTATTCCACATTAACTGCGCCTCGCGCGTGCGGCCTGCCCCCAGCTTTCCTTTCTTGGGCGAGGCTGCCACTTTCGCGCGGCTTCGCGGCGCTTCGCCGAGCCTGCCGAGTCCCGCCGCCATCCACTTCTTACTGCCATAAAACCCCTTCAACAGCCTAGGCGGCGGGCTGGCGTGAAAGCCAGCGCTACATTGGGGACTGAAGAGAGGCAGAGTGGGGAGTGGCGAACGGGCGGCACCGGGCTGTCCGGGAACGCCAATTTCCACATCGGCAAGTCGAGATACGCCTACCACGCCATTCGGGAGAATCATCCCGCTTAAACTGGGGGATGGGGCGGAGGTGACCTTCCGAGGGACGGAGGTCAGACGACGCTAAAGAACGGATGTATCGGATTGGAAAAATTGATGCGGGGAATCTCGCGGAACTTGGTGGGGGAACCTTAAAATGGAAGGGATCAACTGAGGACAGCGAACGATTCAGAAGACGAGCTGATCGGAGAGCCATGAAGTCCGCGTTGCAAGTGATGAAGTTTGGAGGGACGTCGGTTGGGGATGCCGCGTGCATCGCGCGGGCTGCGCAGATTATTGCCGCGGGGGCGCGGGCGGGGAAGTGCGTCGCGGTGGTTTCGGCTATGAGCGGGGTGACCAACCGGCTGATCGAAGCCGCGAAGGCCGCGGAATCCGGGAATGCGCCGGCGGCGATTGCGATGCTGGAGGAGTTGGCGGCGAAACACGAAGCGACCCTGGCCAGCGTGGTGAAATACGAAGCCGAGCGCGCGAAGGTCAGCGAAAAGATGAAGCTGGTTTTCGGCGAAGGGCGCCGCTTTTGCGAAGGCACCGCGCTGTTGCGGGAGCTATCCCCGCGCACCCTGGATATGATTTCCAGCCTCGGCGAGCGCTTGTCCGCGCCACTGGTTTCGGCGGCCGTGAAAGAGCTCGGCGTGGCCAGTGAAGCGGTGGAGGCCAACTGCCTGATCGTCACCGATGCGTTTCACGGCGGCGCGGATCCGCTGATGGAAGAGACCCGGCTGAAAGCACAGGCGAAGATATTCCCGCTGCTGGAAAAGGGCATCGTTCCAGTGGTAACCGGTTTTATCGGCACCACGGTGGAGGGCGAGTTGACCACGCTCGGGCGCGGCGGCTCCGACTATTCCGCAACTATTCTGGGAGCGGCGCTGGACGCGGGCGAGGTGATCATCTGGACCGACGTGGATGGCGTGCTGACCGCCGATCCCCGGCTGGTCAGCGAAGCGCGAACCATTCCGAACATCTCTTATCGTGAGGCGGCGGAGTTGGCCTTCTTTGGCGCCAAAGTGCTGCACCCAAAAACGCTGAAACCGGTGATGGAAGCCGCGATTCCGGTCTGGATTCGCAACAGCTTTGCGCCCGAGAAGCCCGGCACAAAAATTTCCCCGAAAAGCGGCAGCAACGCGGGTGTGAAAGCGCTGACGGCGATCCGCGACGTCACCCTGATCAGCATCGGTGGCCCCGGAATTGTGGGCTTGCCGGACGTGGTGGGGCGGACGTTTTCCACGATTGCCGGAGTGCGCGCCAGCGTGCTGCTGATTTCGCAATCGTCTTCGCAGAACGACATCTGCTTCAGCGTGTCCTCGGCCGACGCGGGGCGCACCATCGCGGCGTTGCGCAAGGAGTTTGCGCAGGATCTGAAGCACCAAAAGGTTGAGCACATCAACGTTGATCCCAACATCGCCATCGTCGCGGTGGTGGGAGAAAACATGCGCGGCACGCCGGGAATCGCCGGGCGGACGTTTCAGGCGCTGGGCAAGGAAAACGTGAACATCATCGCCATCGCGCAGGGCTCCTCGGAAAGCAACATTTCCTTTGTGATTGAAGAGAGCGCCGTGAAAAAAGCGCTGCTGGCCACGCACCGCGAGTTCGGCTTGCACTTGCCCGCGAATGGAAGCAACGGAAACTGACTCGCGCCGATTTTCAGGATTTTGCTTCCGCGCGTTTGCGGTGATAGCGCTCCAACCCCCGCCAGGATAATTGCAGGGCGCCATTAAAAACATAATGAGAAAGCTCCGCCGGCGTCAGCGAACCGGCCGCGTCCGCCGCGACCTGCTTGGCGAAGGTGTGCACGGCCTTCGTTTGGTCGGGCTCGCGCGCCAGAATCTCCGCGGATAATGCGCCCCAGTGCCGCAAGCTCTCGCGGTAGTTTTTCAGGTGGCGCTCCGGCTGATCCGAAAATCCGAAGTGGGTGAGAAACAAACGCAGCGGACGGAGTTGCGCGATGGCGTCGAGCGAATCGGCCCAGAGTTCCAAGGAAATATCCGGCGGCGGAGTGGCGGGAAGAATGAATGGATGGCCTTCCACGCAGATGCCCGCGGTGTCACCGACGAAGACTACTTTCTCCGCGGTATCGAAATACGTGACGTGGTGCGAAGCGTGCCCCGGAGTGTAGAGCACGCGGAGTTCGCGCGAGCCGAGGGAGAGAGTTTCGCCACCCTGCAGGATGCGTAGATTCGCTTCCGGGACGGGTAGAAAATCTCCGAAAAGGCGCTGCATTTCCTGGCCATAAAGGCGCTCGGCGCTGCTCAGCAGCTTGGAGGGATCGGCCATGTGCGCGGCGCCGCGCGAGTGGACATAAACCGGGAGCGCAGGGTTTTCCAGGAGGAGGGCGCCGGCGGCCCCGGCGTGATCCAGATGGATATGCGTGAGCAGGATGGCGTGCAGGTCCGCAACGCGCAGCCCGTGAGCGGCGAGTTGTTCGCGAAGGGTCTCCAGCGTGGAACCCGGACCGGGGTCGATCAGTGCGTTAAAGCCGTCCGAGCGAAGGAGCGCGGTTCCGATGCACTGGGCGTGTCCCATCCAGTTCAGGTCGAGCAGGGCGGTGGCAGGCATAGTGAATAAAGTGTAACCCAGGCTCCCGCGAAATAGCGGGGGCCGGGGATAGGAACGCGGGGGCGGACCTGTGGCCCAAAATAGGAAATGCTTGCAGAATGATGAACTTATAGAATATGCTTTCAGCCGCAGTCACTTGTTTCATTCCACCGCCTGCTACACGTATTAGCGAGCATGGTGTGAAATCGCCCCCAATTTAATTGGAGAAACAAGGAATCGGCTGCGAATTTTCCTGCGTCACCGTCCAGCGCAGCAGCGGCTATTGATGAAAGGTTGACGCTTGGAACTCAAGGGATTCTTAGGAGCATCTATGGAGGAAACAATGCGCAAATGGTGTGCAACCGTGGCAATGGGCGCGCTACTCGCTCTGCCACTCTGTGCGCAGCAGAAGGACGCCAGCACAGCAAACAGCAACAATACAACGGAGTCGACGAATGCGGTCCCGGCCAAGGACTTCAGTATCGCTCCCGCATCGCCAAATCTTTTTGCGATGCCGGCATCCGCGGCCAAGCCGGCGTCCGCGGATGTCTACACGGATTGGGCCAATAACCCCTGGAACCGTCATGCCTGGGGACAGTTGACACCGAAATTCGAAGTGGCGGGATTGTTCAGCTACGTCAACTTCTGCCCGTGCAGTTTCAAGTCTTATAACAATTATGGCGCGACGGGCTCGTTCACCTACAACGTTAACAGGTGGCTGGGGATCGTTGGCGAAGTGGGCGGCTACCGGTTCGACCGGCAGATTTATGTGTTTGACACCGGGACGCAGACGCAATCGCTGGCGACCATCAGCGGCAACATGCAGACGTACCTGTTTGGTCCGCGGTTGAATTTGCGGCGCTTCGATCATTTTGTGCCGTTCGCCGAGGTTCTGTTTGGCGCGGCGCGCGGCAGCCAGCAGGTTACCGGCGACAGTTCGCAGAGCGCGTTTGCCCTGGCAGTGGGCGGCGGCGTGGACGTGGTGCTCACCAAGTATCTCGCCTGGCGTTTCTTCCAGGCCGATTACCTGATGACCAATTTTTCCGGCCAGTTGCTGAGCCCCGACGGGCGGCAGAACAACTTCCGGATTGGCAGCGGCGTTGTGTTTCGCTGGGCCTATCCGCCCGCTCCGCCAAAGCCGAATCACCCGCCGGTGGCCGCCTGCTCCGCAGCGCAGCCATCCGTGTATGAGGGTTCGATGGACGCGGTGGCGTTTCACGTAAACGCGACAGACGCGGACAATGACGCGCTGACCTACAGCTACACTGCAACGGGCGGCAAGGTGGACGGCACCGGCCCGGATGTGCGCTGGAGCCCCGCGGGCCTGGCGATCGGCAATTACACGGTCACCGCCAAGGTGGATGATGGCCATGGCGGAACCGCGAGTTGCGCGTCCGACATTGCCGTGGCCAGGCGGCCGAACCAGCCTCCGGTCATTTCCTGCGCGCCGGAACGCAACCCGATTATCGCGGGCGAGCGCGTGGCGATTATTTCCAAGGCCAGCGATCCGGACAACGATCCGCTGACATACAGCTACGCGGCAACGGGCGGCCAGATTTCCGGCAACGGCCCGACGGCGCAGTTTGATTCCACCGGACTCTCTGCGGGAAGCTACACGGTTACGTGCACGGCAGACGATGGACGCGGCGGGCGCACCAGTGCGACCACCACGGTCGACGTGCAGCAACCGGCGCCTCCGCCGCAGGCCTCCAAGGTCGGCGATTGCGGCTATACCAAGCTGGGTGCCGGCCGCTTCGACAACGCTTGCAAGCGCGTAGGCGATGACGTGGCCCTGCGCCTGAAGAGCGAACCCAATGCCAAGGTGGTGATCGTGGGTTACGCCGATGCCAAGGAGCCCAACGCCAAGAAACTCGCGCAAACCCGCGCGGATGGCGCCAAGAAGTATCTCGGCGAAAAGGGCATCGATGCTTCGCGCATCTCTACCCGCGTCGGGACTGCTTCCACGGAAAAGGGCATGGAAAAGGCCAACCGCCGCGTGGACTTCGTCTTCGTGCCGGAAGGCGCCAACTACTAAACGTTTCCGCTTGGCGCGGGCGGATGGCCGCCGGTGCCGAAAGGGAATGAGGAAACCAGCAACCGGGCTCTCCGAATCAAGGTTCGGAGAGCCCGGTTCATTTTATAGAGGCATGAAATTGCGGCGGATAAGAGCGCGGGAGTTCGCTTGAGATTTGCAATTGTCTTTTTGTTGCTGCTGAGCGCGGGGATGCGGCTCTCCGCCCAGGCGTGGGAGCGTCTGGGCCCCGAAGGCGGCCTGGTGGTTTCGCTCGGCGCGGATTCCGGCGGTGCGGTTTATCTGGGCACCAGCGACGGGCACGTCTTTGTGAGTGAGGATCGCGGGGGGCACTGGGAGTTGCGCGGCCGCGTAGGGTTGCGCACGGATGCGGTGATTTCTGCGCTGGCGGGCGATCCGCGGGTAGCCGGGCGAATCTTTGCCGCAGCGTGGTTTCGCGAAGCGGGAGCAGGCGGCGGAGTGTTTCGCAGCGATGACGCGGGAAGGTCCTGGCAGGCTTCGGGATTGCAGGGAGAAGCGGTTCGCGCGTTGGAGTTTGCGGCGTCTCAGCCGGAGACGCTGGTAGCGGGGACGCGCAGCGGGGTCTTTCGTTCTGCCGTCGCCGGTAAAAGCTGGGAGCGGATTTCTCCGCCGGACGATCCGGAATTGCGCAACGTGGATTCCATTGCTATCGCGCCCGGCGATCCGGGCGTGATTTATGCCGGGACGTATCACCTGCCGTGGAAGACCGGGGACGGCGGAAAAAGCTGGAAGTCCATCGGCACGGGACTTATTGACGATTCGGATATCATGAGCCTGCGCGTGGATGCCGCGAATGCCTCGCGCTTGTACCTGAGCGCCTGCTCGGGCATTTATCGCAGCGAAAATCGCGGCGCGCTGTGGACCAAGCTGCAGGGCATTCCGTATGCGGCACGCCGCACGCAAGCGATCGTGCAGGATCCGCGGAATCCCCTGACGCTGTATGCGGCGACGACCGAAGGGCTGTGGGTGACCCGGGACGCCGGCGAGAGCTGGCAGCGCACCACGCCGAAGGACTGGGTGGTCAATGCCGTGGCGGTGCTGCCGCCGCAAGATGGCGCGGCGACGCGCGTACTGATTGGCACGGAAGCCCAGGGCGTAATGGCGAGCGAAGACTCCGGGCTGACTTTTGCGCGCGCCAACCGGGGATTCACGCATGAGGTTGTGAAGCAACTTGCCGGGGATGTGCGCGACCCGCGGCACTTGTTGCTGCTGCTGGAGCGAGATGGCATGGAACTGGTAGAAAGCCGGGACGCTGGAAGAACCTGGAGCAGCATGCTGACGACGGCCATTGGCGTCGCAAAGAATGCCGGGTGGAGCGCCGACCGCATCGTGCGGGTTTACAGCAGTCCGTGGGGCTGGTTGGCCAGGATGGCGGACGGGACGCTCTGGGTTTACGCAGAGACATCCCATGCCTGGCAGATCTGGAAGGGGAGTTACGCGGTACCCGCAAGAAAAGGGAAAACAAGCTCGGGGGTCGCGCGAAAAGCCGCGGTTGTGCCTGGCGGGGGGCTCGTTTTCTCCTCCGAAAATGTTTATCTTGCTGCAGCGGAAGGTGTGTTGCGGTGCGACCGCGCCGGAAAATGCGAACCGCTTCCAGCGTTTCCCCGGGCCACGCGAGCCTCGGCTCTTTGGGTTTCCCCGGAGGGCCGATCGGTGAGTTTCGCAAGCGATGGGAAAATCGGCATCTCGCGCGACGCTGGAAAAACGGCCGTGTGGCGCGACCTCCCCGCGGGGATAACAGAGGCCAATTGGATCCTGGGGGATTCGCGCGATTTTTCCAGAGTGTTTCTCGGCACCAGGCGGGGATTGTATTTTTCCCGGGATGCCACGGAGCACTGGACGCTCGCTCGCGAAGGCCTGCCAGCCGCCAGGATCGAGGAAGGATTGCGGAGCAGCGACCTGTTCATTGTCGCGCTCCCCGAGGGCGGTATGTACGCCTCGGAAGACGGAATGGGAAACTGGAATCGCGTCGACGAAGACGCGGAACGCGGCCGGGTCACCGGCGTGGTCGAAACGCAGCCGGGGCAATTTGTCTTCGGCTCGCAGAGCGAAGGTGTTCTCTTGTGGCAAACCCCAAAGACACACTGAGCCCAACCCTTGCGGCAAGGGTGTGTGCATGAGCGGAAGCGAACTTCAGAAGCGGGGACAATTCCAAAGTGAACCAGCCCACGTTCCAGTCTGATACACAGAACGGTAAAGTCTGATTTAGATAATTGCATACTTGACAATAGAACTTTTCTGAACTAGAAGGGAAGGGCAGTTTCCCGGAATGGGAACGGGTCCAGCCCTTTTCCTGCGCAGGTTCCGTCGGAGAAGGTCGTAACACGTTTCCCGGAGAAGAGGCATTATGGCGGATACATCTGTGGGACGCGTAGCCGGCGCGGAGTTGGCAATGTCCGCGGGTGTTTTTGCGATCGGGAAAGAAGAACGCGCCGCGCAAGGATTACCTCCCGTGCATCTTCTGGTGGTTGACGACGAAGAACAGATTCGCGGCGTTTGCCGCTCGATTGCCGAAGAGGCGGGGATGAAGGTGTTCGATGTGAGCACCGCGGAAGAGGCGCTGGAAGTTCTGGAAGTTTCGCCAGTGGATATCCTGCTTACGGACCTGCGACTGCCGGGGACCAGCGGGCTGGAGCTGTTGAAGCGGGTGACACGGTTGTTTCCGGACATGGCGGTGGTGATGCTGACGCAATATGGCACCATCGACTCCGCGGTGGAGGCCACGCGCATGGGCGCGGCCGATTACGTTACCAAACCATTTAGGGTGGAAGAGATGCGCGCGCGGCTGGAACAGGTGGTCCACGCAGTGGAATTGAAGCGCGAAAACCGCATGTTACGGGAACAGGTGCGGGCGCGGCCGGGATTTGGCGGGCTGATCGGCATGTCCGCGCGGATGGAGCGGGTGTACCGACTGATCGAAAAAGTAAGCCTGCGCGATCATCCAGTGTTAATTCTGGGTGAGAGCGGAACCGGAAAAGAGCTGGTAGCGCGCAGCATTCATTTTCTGGGACCCCGCAAGGACAAACCGTTTGTACCGGTGGAGTGTTCGGCGCTGGTGCCCACGCTGATCGAGTCGGAGCTGTTCGGCTACACGCGGGGAGCGTTTACGGGAGCGCTGCAAGCCAAGCAGGGGCTGATGGAATCGGCCAACGGCGGAACGCTTTTCCTGGACGAGATTGGGGAGATGACCCTGGAGATGCAGGCGAAACTCCTGCGCGCGCTGCAGGAGGGCGAGATCAAGCCGGTGGGCTCCACGGAGCGCCGGCCGATCAACATCCGTATCGTGGCGGCCACCAACCGGGACCTGGAATTGGGCATCAAGAATGGAAACTTCCGCCAGGATCTGTTCTTCCGGCTGAACGTGGTGCAGATCAAGCTGCCGCCGCTGCGGGACCGCAAGAGCGACATCCCGATGCTGGTAACTTCTTTCCTGGAAAAATTTTCGCGGCAGGACGAGATGACCCGCGAGCTTACGGAAGATGCCATGCGCCGGCTGATGGCCTACGACTGGCCGGGCAACGTGCGGGAACTGGAAAATACCGTCGAGCGCGCGGTGGCGCTGGGCAGCGGGCCGTTTGTCAGCGTGAGCGACCTTCCGACTACCTTGCAATATCCGACCACCGAACGCGCGCCGGAAAGAGAGGAACTGCTGCCTCTCGACGAACTGGAGCGCCGCGCGATCCTGAGCACCCTGCGACAAACCGGGGGAGACAAGCAGGCGGCGGCGCGCATGTTGGGGATCGGGAAGACGACGCTGTACCGCAAATTGAAGCAGTATCAGATCGAGCGGAGCGACGCATAAGCTGCGGAGCCGCGTATCGAATTGGAAAAATCGGCGGCGGATTCTCGACTTGAAAAATCTTCCTACGTTCTAACCCTTCCTAAGACAACAAGATGGCCGTGATTTGCTTTGGCTTCGCCAGTGCATAGAGGTGTGGCAGCTGTTGAGGTGCCACGGTGTTCAGGCGAAACGATCCAGGCAAGCGTCCGGTCGAGCGAGCATCGCGAGGTATGGTGCATGCGGCGTGCGCCGGGGCGAGCCGCGAAATCTGGATTTCGCAGGCCATCCAGGAACTGCGGTTGGAACCCGGCGGAGAGCGCTGCGGAGTCTGGCTTGAAAATCCGGGCGGCGAGGAAATTTCGCCGGGACGCCCGGAAGTCTTTCGCGGGCAGGTTTGGGAAATTGGCCAGAGCAGCGGCTCCGGGAATTGGACGCAAATCTCGATGGAGTTGCCGCTTCCCCTGGAATCATTGGCGGCCGGAAAAGTAGTTGAGATGACGCTGCCGGGCGAGTCCCATGAACCCGTCGTGAGTCCGACCTTGGGCATGCAACACGTGCTGTGGGTTCCGGTGCTGGCGCAGGACGTGTTGCGGGGACTCCTGTTGGTGGCGTCTCAGGATGCGGAGACTCCCCTGCCGCGGGTGCTGGCGGAAGAGGTCGCCGGGGAACTGGGGCTGGCGATGGAGTGGGAACGGCAGGCGCTGCTGGCGCGGGAACGCCAGGCGGATCTGGATCTCATAGCGCGGGTGCACACGCTACTGGCCAGCAAATTCGATGGCGACGGCATCCTTGCGGCGCTGGCGGAAAGCTGCGGGCAAAGGGATGCCGCCGAAGGAGTTGGCGCGGTGTTTGCGCTGATCGGTGAGCGGCGGACCGGGTTGGCGGTGGCCGCGCCATCCAGCGCGCGGGCGGAGGAGCGGCTGCAGATCCGGGCGATCAGCGGCGATTCCGCCTGGGGACACAGCGTGGAGCACGGGCCACTCGAAATGTTCTGGCGGCAGACGGTGGAAACCGGGCAGATAACCAACGCAGAAGCCGGAGGGTTGCCCCTGGCGCGTGAAATTGCACGGATCGTGGCCATCCCGCTGGCCTGGGAGGGCGCCACGCACGGGGTCCTGATCGCCGGGCTTCCGCGCGGCCGCAACCATGCGGAAGGAATTGAACGGCTGGAGCGGCGCGCGCTGCTGGCCGCGCAGGTGCTGCAGCAAAAGGCGCGGCTGGCGGAGCGCGCCCGGATGGAAAGCTGGCAGCGGGCCTTGCTGGAATCGAGCGAACAGCCGGTGCTGCTGGTGGACCACGGCGGATTTTTGCGGGGCATGAGCCGGGGCGCGAAGAAAATTCTCGCGGGGGAATCTGCCGTGGGAGCGCTGCGCTGGGAAAAGCCGGAACTCCGGTTCGTGGAACTTTTTCGCCCCCGGGAGTGGGAACGCGCCAACCGTTGGCTGCAATCGGGCAGGGCCGGATTGCGCCGGGGCGGGGAAGCGGAACCCGAACCGTTGAGCGTGCAATTGCAGAAAGGTTCGGGGGTCGAATGCCGGCGTCTGGATCTTTCGAGCGGAGAATTTCTGGCCGTGGCCATCGAGCCGGCCGCCAGCGCAACCCGCGAACGCCGCAAGGAAGACGTGGAGGCGGAGCTGCGGCAGACCGTGAATTGGATGGAAGAAGGCGTGGTGCTGTTTGACGAAGGGGGAGGCATCCGCGCCGCCAACGAGCGCTTTTTCCGCTTGCTGGGACTCACTTCCGAGGAAGCCGCGGGAGCGCATACGTTTGAGGACCTGCTCCTGCTGGTTGCCGGGCACGCGGTGAACCCGGAGGAGTTTTCAAGGAAGTGGCGGGAACTTGGGGAGTCCGCGGAAACGGAGACCCAGGAGGAGCTGGAGTTCAACTGGCCTTCGCCCCGCGGACCATCGAGCGCTGCACGCGCGTGCTGGAGCGAGAAAACGGGCGGCGGCTGGGGCGCGTGGAGGCGTACCGGGAGACCACCGCGCGGCGAACGTTCCAGTCGCGCATGGTGCAGACCGAGAAGCTGGCGTCGCTGGGGCAGCGGGTCAGCGGCATCGTGCACGAATTGAGCAATCCATTGACGACCATCCTGGGCTACGCGCAACGCCTGCTGCGGCACCCGCAGGACATCGGGAGCGCGGCGAACCGCGAGGTGCACGGAATTCTTTCGGAGGCCGAGCGAGCCGCGGGGATTCTCCGGCAACTGTTGCAGCTCTCGGGCGAGTCTCGCAGCGTGCGCGAGCCGCTTTCGGTGAACGAACTATTGGATCGGACCGCGGAGCTCTTGCGCGGGACGCTGCGGGGCGGCGTGATCCGCCTGCTGGTGGAGAAGGAAGCATCGCTGCCGCTGATTGAAGGCGACTTCGGGCAATTGCAACAGGTGCTGCTAAACCTGCTGCAGAACGCGCAGCAGGCCATCGAACAGAGCGGCCGGGGCGGGCTGATCGGCGCGCGCACGGCGAGCGCGGGAGAAAATCGCGTGCGGCTGGAAGTGTGGGACGACGGGCCGGGCATACCCGGCGCGATTCAGGCGCGCATATTCGATCCTTTCTTTACCACCAAGCCGCCGGGGGTGGGCACCGGGCTGGGCCTGGCGATCGTGCTGGGGTTTGTGCGCCAGCACGGGGGAACGGTGAACGTCATCAGCCCGCCCAAGGGGGGCACGCGCTTTCTGGTGGAACTTCCGGTCGCGCGGCTGGCGATCGCGGAATCGCTGCGAATGCCGGCAGTGATCCGGTTCGCCCTGCCCAAGAGTAAGAACGAGAACGATCCTTCGGGCGAACAGCGGTCGCCCAAAGTGCTGGTGGTCGAGGACGAGCCTACTGTAGGCGGGTTGATTGCCGACGTGCTGCGCGACGAAGGAATGCGCGTGGATGTGCTGCAGGATGGCCACGCGGCGCTGGAGCGCGCCGACCGCGAGAGCTACGACCTGGTGATTTGCGACCTGAAAATGCCGGGAATGGACGGGCAGAAATTTTTTCAATCGCTGGGGCTGCGCCGCAATCCACTGCAGGAACATGTGCTATTCGTAACCGGAGACGTGGTGGCGCCGCGCACCCAGGAGTTTCTGGAGCGGCACCGCCTGCCGTACGTGGCCAAGCCTTTCCGTGTGGAAGAGTTGAGCCGTGCAGTGCACGGCATGCTGTACGAGGAGCAGCAACGAGGTGCATGAGGAACAGGATTCGCGGGAAACTTTAGCAAGGATAGTGCCGGAGCCGCTGCCTTGCGGGCCGGGGGAAATGGTCCTGGTTTGCGGAGGGGATGATTTTTGCGCCGAGGCCCGGCGGGAACTGCAGCGGCGGCGGAGAGAGCTGTGCGTAGTCGTTGCGGAAAGCGTGGAACGCGCGCGGCTTTTGGTGGAAACCCGGGCGCCAGCTGTGATTCTGGCCGAAGGACGGATGCTGGCGGAGGGCGCGGGATCGCTGGCCGACCGAAGGCAGGCGGTTTCGGCCGGGGTCTCGCTGCTGGCTGGATTTGCGCCACTGGTGTGGATTGGCGGTGCGGAAGAGGGTGCGGAAATCTCACCGGCGCTGCGTTTCGCACAGGTGGATTTCGTGCCGCGGTCGGCTTTGTGCCTGACGGCAGCCGTCACCATGGTGGAGCGCCGGCTGCGGAGTTCCCCAGCCACGCGGAAAGAGAGCAAACCGGCGCGGGCTGTCGTTTCGCTTGGCGAATTGGGGCTGGACGACCGCGACTTCGGGGAGGTCCTGCGGCACGAGCTGAACAATCCGCTGACGGGGATTCTGGGGAACGCGGAGCTGCTGCTGCTGGAAGTGCGCCGGGGGAAGCTGAAACTCTCGCCACAAACGCGGCAACGGCTGGAGACCATCACGATGCTGGCGGTGCGCATGCGGGAAACGGTACGGCAGTTGAGCGACCGCTGGGAAAGCGTGGGCGAGAATTCGCCCGCGGAGAAGCAGGCCGCGGCGGATCGTTCGGCCTGACCGGTTTCCGGCTAACGTTGCGATCGGGCAAAGAAATCCAGCACCCGGCGGCGGAACTCTTCGGGAGCGAAGCCGAGCGCGGCGGTGTGAAACGCGCCGGGAACCTCCCACAATGATTTCGGGCCGCGGGCTGCGGCATAAATTCTTTCCGCGTGGCGGCAGGGCAGGGTGGTATCCGCCTGGTCGCAGATTAAGAGCACGGGAAAATTTCGTGCAGCCACTGCGTTTTCCGGGGAAACTTTGGCGGGGGAAAATCCGGCGAGTTTTCCGCCGCGGTACAGCATGACCCAGGCGCCGGGTGCAAAGAGCGTTCTGCCCAGGAGCGGATATTCCTGCAGCCCGGCGTAATCGTAGGAAGCTTCGCGCAAGCTGGCAAAAGGCGCTTCGGCCGCCACGGCCTCGATGCGGGGGTCGGCTCCCGCGGACTGCAGGGCGATGCCCGCGCCCATGGACTCTCCCAGGGCAAAAATGTGCGCGGGATATTCGCCGGCGACGAGCGCGTCGACCACCGCGCGGGTATCGTTGCGCTCCAACCAGCCGTAGGTAGCCATCGCGCCGCCGCTTTCGCCGTGGGCGCGGGCATCCATCATCACCACGCTGTAACCCGCGTGGAGCAGAAATTCGGACTGGCCGATGACCCCGACGCGGTTGTCGGCGACGCCGTGATAGAGCAGCACCCAGGCGCCGTTGGGATTGGGCGGGCGTACTTTCCATCCGCAAAGAAGTGCGCCGTCGGGAGCGGTGACTTCGAAATCTTCACGATGCGAGCGGGTTTGCGCGAATGAGGCGTCGGCTTCGCGGATCAGGTCCGGCGTTAGCGGACGGCGCTGCGGATGCAGAAAGGAAGGCGCGACCATCCAGCCCATCACCGCGGCCATCAGAGGCGGGAGCAGAAGGAGAATCAGGAGAATGCGGAAAAGGAGGCGCATCTTAAGATAAGAAACGAAAAAATGGACTCGATTGTTCCCGTGGCGGAGCGAAAAGCACGACGGGAATGCGTTGGAACAGGTGGCGGAAGACAGGTGCGGTTCGCAGCAGGTGAAGAATCTCCGCACGGGCAAAAGCCCATGCTACCGGTGCTCGCCGGCAAAGTTGGGGAGCTTAAAATGACTTCTTGCGAGCGCTCGGAGCACAGCATCACGAGCGGAAGAGCACGTCTTCGCGCTGGAACATTTTCACCGCCAGGAACAGGGCGGCGGAGGCGTAGACGCAGGTGGACAGGAAGATCAGGGCGATGAAATTCCAGTGATAGGTTCCAGTAACCAATTCCTTGCACAGCAGGCTGACGTTCAGAATCGGAATCAACGCCAGCTTGGCGGTGAGCTCGACGCCCGGAAGCATGGCGGCCACCGCCGGCACGATCACCAGGATCATCAAGGGAGACACATAACTCTGCGCTTCCTTGTAGCTCTTGGCGAAAAGGGAAATGGTGATCAGGCCGGCGGAAAAGAGCACCGCCAGCGGCAAGGCCATGATGAAGACGGAGAGCACGGCGGTAAATCCGATGTGCAGCTGCATGCCCGCTGCTTCGGGGTTCTTGGAGGCATCGAACACTTTGGCCTGCTGCATTCCCCAGAAGGAAACTCCCATGGAGAGGACGGCAAGCGCGGCGGTGACCAGGGAAGCGGTGAGAACCAGAAAAAACTTCCCGAGCACCAGGTCCAGACGCGAGATGGGGCTGGACAGAATCGTTTCCATGGTGCCGCGCTCTTTTTCGCCGGCGGTCAGGTCCATCGCCGGATACATGCCTCCGGTCATGCAGAGAAGAATGACCATGTAACCGATGATGCCGCCGAAAGCCGCGCCGCCCACTTTTTCGGGAGGCGCGACGTTGTCCTGCTTGATGCGGAACGGGATGAGCACGGAAGCGGGCAAGTGTTTGGCTTCCAGGCGGGCTTCAATCACCTTGTCGCGGTATTCCTTGAGGGTTTTCTCGATGTTGTCGGCGGAGATGGAGGACTTCAACTCCCCCTCGTACTTGTAAATCTTGATGGTTTCGGGTTCCTGCTGGTCCAGGCTGGCCTCGAAGCCCGACGGAATCTCGATGGCCGCGCGGATTTCCTTGTTGATGATTTTGTCTTTCCAGTCGGGAGTTGCGGGCACCACTTCGATTTTCTTGTTGCGGCGCAAGGTCTCCAGCACGTGCGGAGAGTCCGCGCCGCCGAGGAGCATGACCTTGGGGATTTCTTCCTCCGCTTTCTTGACCAGCGTTACCGCGAGGGCGCCGAAGCCCACGGAAAGCAGGGGGAAGAGCAGCAAGGGAACCAGAAGAGTGGAGATTAGGGTGCGGCGGTCGCGCAGCGCTTCGGTGAGTTCCTTGCGGTAAACGATGCCGATGTCCTGCAGGCGCATGTCAGGCAGCCTCCTCGGGTTTGTAGTGGGGCGCAACGACCTTCACAAAAATCTCCTCCAAATCCTGCTCCTGGTAGCGCTGCCGGAGATCCGCGAGCGAGCCCTCGGCGAGGAGTTTGCCGGACTGGATGATGCCGATGACGTCGCAGAGTTTTTCGACTTCGCTCATGACGTGGGTGGAGAAGATCACGGTTTTGCCGCGCTGGCGGCACTCGCGGATGAAGTCGATGATGGCGCGGGCGGTCATGATGTCCAGGCCGAGGGTGGGCTCGTCGAAAATCATCACCTGGGGATCGTGGATCAGGGTGCGGGCGATGGAGGTTTTCTGCTTCATGCCGGTGGAAAGCTTGTCGCAGCGGCGGTCGCGGAAGGAATTCATGTCCAGGCGGGCAAAGATTTCGTCCACGCGTTTCTTCAGCGCGGGGCCGGAGATGCCGTTCAGGCGTCCGAAGTATTCGACCATCTCCTGGGAAGTGAGCCGCGGATAGAGCGCGGTGGCGGTGGAGAGAAAACCGACGTTGGCACGGACCTTTTCGGGGGCTTCGACGACGTCGTAGCCGCAGACGACAGCGGTGCCGTCGCTGGGTTCCAGGATGGTGGCCAGCATGCGCAGGGTGGTGGTCTTGCCGGCCCCGTTGGCGCCCAGCAGTCCGTAGATTTGGCCGGGTTTGCAGGTGAAGGTGACGCCATCGACGGCGCGGATTTCGCCGCGCTTTTTGTCTTTGAAGACTTTGGTGAGTCCATGCGTTTCGATCATGGGCAGAACCTCAACGTGGATTGGAAAAAGGGCCCACCGCAGTCTGCTGTGGAATACGCAGGCATGCGGGGGAAAACATCACCGTGAAAAAGACTGCCCGCGGCCCGCGGGAAAGGTTGCAAACCGAGAAGGCAAATCTAGCCTTTGTGACAGTTGGGGCACTGTTTGGCATCGAACTTGTCAGGGGGCACGCGGAACATGTTGTTGCACTGGATGCACACGCGGTGCAGCACGGGGGAAGCCGGCGGCGTTGCCGGGGGCTTTTTCTCATCGGGCCGCGCGTGGATGGAGGCATCCATGATGGCGGCATTCTACCACGCGGCGCGGGGCAGTCGCTGTCCCGGTTGCGCGGCATCCCGGGTTCCTTGGAGGGCATCTGGCGTTCCGGGGGATGGCTGTGGAGAAAAGGCCTAACCTCCTGATAGACTTTAGATTAAGCATTGGAAGTAGAATACAGGCCAACGCGCAGAATCCGGAACGGCCAGCGCCCGCGAAAGCCGGATGATTCCTACGTGTAACCGACCCTGATCCGAATGGGGAATTGAATTCAAGAATTTATGGATAAGAAGCTGCGCAACCGAACGCTGCTGTTCCTGCTGCTTGTGGGAATCGTTGTGTTTGTGCTGATCCACTGGAGCGGGCGGCAGCCGGTGGCGAAGATTTCTGCGGTGCGGCCGGTGCGGCAGAACGTGGTTGCGTCCATCACCAGCAACGGAAAGGTGGAACCCATCGCGCCGTTCAGCATTCGCGCGCAGCTCGACACTTTTGTGGAAAGGGTGCACGTCAGCGAAGGACAGAATGTGAAGAAGGGGCAGTTGCTGCTGGAATTGAACGTGAAGGATGCCACCGCGCAGCTCGCGGCAGCCAAGTCCAAACTGCTGCGGGCCCAGGAAGATCTGCGCGCGGCCAAGGCGGGCGGCCGCACGGATGATGTCGCGCGGGTCAGCGGCGACCTGGCAAAAGCGGTAGCCGATCGGGACCGCCTGCAGAAGAATCACGATGCGCTGACGCGGTTGCTGGCGCAGGGCGCGGCCACCAAGGATGAACTGGCGGCGGATGATTTGTCGCTGGCCAAGGCGCAAGAGGAGGTCAACCGCCTGACGGCCGCGAAGCAGGAGTTTGCGCGGCAGGTTGCGCTCGACAGTTTACGCGGAGAATTGGCGGTGCAACAGGCGCAGAGCGGCGTGGCCGCTCTAGAGGACAAGGTGCGCCAGGGCCGGATTACCGCGGCAACCGATGGCACGCTGTATGCCTTTCCCGTCAAAGCCGGGGATTATGTGAAACTCGGCGACCTGTTGGCCGAGATGGCCGACCTGCACTTGGTGCGGGTGCGGGCTTTCATTGACGAGCCGGAAATGGGCGGACTGGAGCCAGGCCTGCCGGTGAAAATCACGTGGGACGCGCTGCCGGATCGCAGTTGGCAAGGGCGGACCGAAATCACGCCGAAGCAGGTGGTGCCGCGCGGTTCGAGGAGCGTGGGCGAGTTGCTGTGTTCGGTGAAAAACGACAAGCTGGAGCTGCTTCCGAACACCAATGTCAATGTGCGCATCAATTCCAGGGAACGAGCGAACGTGCTAACGGTGCCGCGAGGCGCGGTGGAAACGCTTGGCGGGCAGAGCTTCGTTTTCGTGGTGCAGAGCGGGGTGGGGAAAACGGTGCTGCAAAAGCGGGCGATTCAGGTGGGCATCGCGGACGCGACGAATTACGAGGTGGTCAGCGGCCTGAAGGAGTCGGATGTCGTGGCGCTGCCTGGTGAAGCCGACTTCCACGACGGCATGTCGGTAAGAATCGTGAACATGGATACATCGAATGCCCCGGGCGGGAACGGTGCGGGGCATTAAATTTATTTGTGCGGCGGCAATTTGCCTGGTGTTGATGCCGGGCGGCGTTCGCTCGGATGAATCGGCGCTGGAGACGGCGAAACACGCCTTTGAAAAGGGCGATTACTCCCGGGCGATTGAAATCCTGAAGAGCGCGGCGGCCAGCCAGCCAAACAACGGCGACATTTACGTGTTGCTAACGCGAGCCTACCTGGAACTGAATCAGTACGATGCCGCGGTGAACAGCGGGGAAAAAGCCGTGGCGATCGATCCGAAGAATTCCGACTATCACCGATGGCTTGGGGAAGCGTACGGCGCGAAGGCGGACCACGCTTCGATGCTGAGCGCCTATTCGCTGGCGCGCAAGACGCAGAAGGAATTTGACGCCGCGGCACAGCTCGACGCCCATAATTTTGACGCCATGCAGGACTTGGTTGAGTATGACTGCACGGCTCCGGGCGTGGTGGGCGGCGGAGAAGACAAGGCCCAGCCGCTGATCCAGAATTTGATGGGCATGGACGCGGCGGAAGGCCACTATGCCATGGGGACCTGCGAGGCGCAAAAGAAAGATTACGCGGGCGCCGACGTGGAGTTTGCAAAAGCGCTGGGGAGCAAGCCGAAAACGGCGAACCGCATTTACGACATCGGCGATTATTTTTTGCAGCGCAAGAATGCGGAGAAACTTCTGGGGGTGGCCAGTGCAGGAGAAGAGTTGGCACCGCAGGATCCGCGTGGGAAATTTTACCGGGGAGTAGCTTTTATTTTGCAAGGGCAAAAGACCGCGGATGCCGAGAAATTACTGCGCGACTATCTGCAAACGGCGCCGATGAATTCGAATTATCCGCGGCCGTGGGTGGCCCACTACTGGCTCGGACGGCTTGCGGAGAGCCAGAAAAATGTGGCGGGAGCGCGCAGCGAATATCAGGCGGCGCTGAAGCTGGATGCGAAGTACAAGCCGGCGCAAGAAGCGCTGAAGCAGCTCGCGGGCAACTGAGCAAGTTTTTTCGGAACGACAATGCATATACGGGAAGTGATGACAGTGGCGGTGGACGCTCTGCGCGCGAATAAATTGCGCGCGGTGCTGACGTCCATCGGGGTGATCATCGGAAGCGCTTCGATTGTGCTGGTGGTGACCGTGGCGCTGACCAGCCAGAAATATGTGATTTCGCAAATCGAGGCGATGGGGTCGAACCTCGTCTGGGTGGAGATGGTCAAGACGCCCGAAAAAGCACAGCCGCTGAGTTACGAGATCAACATGGACGACCTGGAGGCGGCCAAGGCGCAACTGCCCGACGCGCTGGTGGTCGCCGGATTCAAGGACTTGCCCATGGCGGTGGTAGTGGGCGGAAGGACGCGCCCGGTACAGCTGATCGGAGTGACCGTTGGATACCAGCAGATCCGCCGGCTGATCATTTTACGCGGCCGGTATTTCGACGCCGCGGACATGGAAGCGCGCAGCAAGGTCAGCCTGATCACCAAGGCGCTCGCGGACCGCGTGTTCGGGGTGGAAAATCCCGTGGGGCGGCAACTGCGCATGGGCGAGCTGACCTTTACGGTGGTAGGGGTTTTCAAGGAGCGCGCGGAGACGTATGGCTTTTCGGAATTGCAGAAGGAATCGGTGATCATCCCGTTTTCGCTGATAAAGTATTACACCGGCACGGATGTGCTGAGCACGTTGCAGGTGCAGACGCCTGGGTCGGAACACGTGGCCGTCGTTGAAAAGCAGCTCGGGCGGCTGCTGAAGAGCCGGCATCCGGCGGCTGCGGAATACAACGTGCAAACGTTGACGGCGGTTTTGAGCCGGGCGAAGACCATTTCGCTGGCATTGCGCATCGTATTGATTGTGATTGTGTTTATTGCGCTGCTGATCAGCGGCATTGGGATCATGAACATCATGCTGGTGACGGTGAAGGAGCGGACGCGGGAAATCGGCATCCGCAAAGCCATCGGGGCGGCCCGTGATGAGATCATGTGGCAGTTTCTGATCGAGGCGTTCCTGATCAGCGGCGGCGGAGCGGTGATTGGGATTCTGATTGGAGTGGGAATTCCGGTGATCGTGCAGCAGCTTTTGCCGGGGAATTTGCGCGTGCCGATTTCGGGGATGAGCGTGATTCTGGCGTTCCTGGTGTCCTGCTCAACGGGGCTGTTCTTTGGCTGGTTGCCGGCGCGGCAAGCGGCGGCTCTCGAGCCCGTCGAATCATTACGATATGAATAGGGGCGTTATGAATACGCGCGTTCTGGACAGGGCGATTGGAGGAAGAGGCATGGCCTGGAAACGTGGCATGGCGATTGGAATTTTGGTGACGGCGAGTGCCGCGAATTGCGTGCGGGCTCAAGCACCATCCGCACTCGCGATAAGCGGCACGCCCGTGGTGCTGACGCTGAAGCGCGCGGTGGAG
>Ga0074046_10001212_pt1 | contig 23810 bp, 19 predicted proteins | sample BogForMeECP23OM3_FD_94441 | JGI IMG/M metagenome (GOLD analysis project Ga0074046, IMG submission 94441) | Bog forest soil microbial communities from Calvert Island, British Columbia, Canada - Bog Forest MetaG ECP23OM3 | ecosystem: Environmental > Terrestrial > Soil > Wetlands ...
AAAGCAGAGCGCCTGAAGCTCGTCGCTCATGGCCGAACGTCCCGCCGAAAGCCGCACCATGGATCGCGGCATCATGATGCGGGCGAGCGCGACGGTGCGGACGAACGCGATCGGGTCGAGCGGTGGCGCATTCTCAAGTGGCGTGCCGTCGATCGGAATCAGAAGATTGATCGGGACGCTTTCGGGATGCTGCGGCAAATTCGCGAGCGTCACGAGCATGTCCACCCGGTCTGCTGGTTCCTCTCCCATCCCGAGAATACCGCCGCAGCAAACCTTGATGCCCGCCGCCCTTACGTGGTCCAGCGTTTCCAGGCGGTCGGCAAATGTCCTCGTGGTAATGATGTCGCTGTAATAGCGCTCAGACGTATCGATGTTGTGATTGTAGTAATCGAGGCCCGCGAATTTGAGGCGCTCGGCGTCACGGCTCGTGAGCATGCCAAGCGTCATGCAGGTTTCCATCCCGAGCGCTTTCACGCCGCGAACCATCGCGCACAGCACATCGAGGTCGCGTTCCTTGGGGCTTCGCCAAGCTGCCCCCATGCAATAGCGGGTCGCGCCGGACGCCTTTGCCTTCCGCCCTTCCGCGATGACGCGCTCAACCTCCATCAGCTTCTCGGCGGACAACCCCGTGCTGTAATGGGCAGACTGGCTGCAATAGGCGCAATCCTCCGCGCAGCCGCCTGTCTTCACATTCAGGAGGCGGCTAAGTTGGACTTGGTTCGGATCGAAGTAGCGGCGATGAACCGTCTGGGCCTGGAAGAGAAGGTCGTTGAAAGGCTGGCTGTGGAGTGCTTCCGCTTCCGCACGCGTCCAGTCGTGCCGTTCGTCATGGTGCTTGGACACGTAAGCCCAACCCTCCGTTTCGAGATGAGTGTTGTTTGTAGAACGCCTTCAAAGATCGTGCAACAACCCAGGCTATGCTGCCGGGTCAGGGTCAGGATGCGATTTTGAAAGGAACGTCTTCCAGCTGCCTTTTCGGCACAATTGACGAATCCCAGATTACGCGACTGGCGGGAAGATGAACCGCAACCGTCGTCCCCCTGCGAGGCGCGCTTATTACCTCGAGCCTCCCCCCGTGCAATTCCGTAAGCTTCACGGCCAGGGGCAGCCCCAGTCCTGCGCCTTCGAACCGGCGGGAAAAGCTGTTATCGACCTGCCGGAAGAGCTCCAGCGCCCGGCGGATCTCATCGCCGGTCATTCCTATACCCGTGTCTCGAACCCGAAGGCACAAGCCATCTCCATCGGGTTCGGCCTCCGCGCCGACCTCAATCTGGCCCCCTGGAGGCGTAAACTTGATCGCGTTCGAAAGCAGATTGATAAGGATCCGCTTCAGCTTGGTTTTGTCTCCATAAATCGAGGCGCCGGAATCGTGCACCGAGCCTGAAAGGTGGACGCCGCCGGAGGAAGCCTGCTCTCGGAGCGTGATCACACTTCTATGAATGAGCGCCGTCACCCTGACCCGCTCTTCTCGCAGTTCGAGCTTTCCCGCCTCTATCGTGGTGACATCGAGAATATCGTTAACAATGCCCAAAAGGTGCGCTCCCGAGCGATGGATGTCGGCTGCATAGGCTGCGTATCGGTCGACATCCTTGCCGAGAAGCTTGTCGCGAATGATTTCCGAGAATCCAAGGATCGCATTCAGAGGCGTCCGCAATTCGTGGCTCATGTTCGCCAGAAATGCGGATTTCGCCTCGTTCGCCTCCTCGGCGCGGCGTTTTTCCCGGATGAGCTCGATATTCATCCTCCGAAGCTTCATCCGCTCTTCGGCCAGTTCTTCGCTGATCGAAAGCAGGGCGGCGTGTTCGTTCCGGACTTTCTCGCTTTCCTCATCGAGCGCAATCGCGCTTTCGACGCGGCCGGAAATTTCACGGTTGAGCATGAACATCATGATCAGGGGAAGGCTGAGAGCAGCAATCCCGAGGCCGATAACGATCCGCGCCTGCAGGTTTGAGGGAGCAAGAACCTCGCCTCTCCCCAAGCCGACCGCAATAATTAAAGGATAACCAAGGACTTTTCGCCAGCGGTAAAGACGCGCGATACCATCGGTAGCGTCTCGTGAGGAATAAGCCCCGTCCCAGGTTCCTCGCGCAGCGCCGAGTATCCCTTCGGGCACGTCCCTTGCCCAATCAGTTGCCGTATCGACGCCCCCCGCGGCTGTATAGCGGGCGAGTCTTACTCCATCGGTTCGGATAAGATCGATTGCCCCAGATTCGCCGAGAACGACTTTTTGCTGTTTGTTGAAAAGATCACGAGCGACACTCTTCCACCCGTCCAGGCTGAACGTAGACGTTCCAGCCTCCAGCCTTTGCTTCAAATCCGGAGCCGCATCGAGCGTGCTTCGAATTCGCTCCTCGAATCCCGCGGCCAAATTCGCAGCCTCGGTGCCAGCACGATCGATCGCCGCGTCACGTTCGTTGAGGACCGCCTCGGCAACAAGTACGCCAATCGCGAATATGGTGGCCGCGCTGAAAGCAGCGATGCGGCGTCTAAGAATCTGACCAGCCCTGCGTCGGTCCTTGTCGCCTGAGTGAAATCGCGTCGCTCGATGCACGGAGTCCCCGGACCTAACTGTGACGATTATCAGTTCACGAACAAGCTACAATAAGTACACTTGTCGGGAATTGCGTAGGATAATGATAATCCTTTCCGGCTTTGGATGTACAGAGCATAAATTTTATAGTTTCAAAAATATAGTATGATTAACGCCTTTTAATCCATAAACCGCTGGCAACATTTTAAATAAAATAATGTTTCGTTGAATGCTTGTTTTGCGTTTTTATACTTTAGCTTAACCATAATAAACATCAGCGTGGCTAATACTTGTAGTGTGTTATTCAAAGACGGCGATCAACCCCGCACCCGAGATTTCAGGAAAGTTTGCCTTCGCCGGTTCGGTTGTGCGCTTTCCGGTAGGATTTTTGATTATAATCAAGCCGGCGCTTCCTGCGTCAGTTTGACTGTGCTTCGATCAGAGATTGTGAGAGGGGGAGGAAGGTTAAAGTGTCCGGTGTATTCCCGATATGCGCAACCCTGAATGAGGCCTCCCGGCAGAGAGCATAACCTCCGGTTATCAGTCGTCGGTCTTCCTTATGAGATTAATAATGCCGTTTTTTAGCTCGATTTAGCAAAATACATCGGATCAACACGCAAACATATGGCTCTTAAACTAGGTTAAACTTGCAATGAGATACCAACCATCTCTCACTATCCTATAATGCGACTGACACACTTGCACTTTGTCCACAGCCACTGATTGCATTGGAAGCAGTTTTGTAACGTTCGAGCACTTCCTGTGAGGCGTCGGCACCTTGCGTCTTGCCCAAGTACAAGCTAGGCTCTAGCCGGTCACCAAGCTTTGGACGGGGACGTCTTCTGAGATGTCAGATACGGTCGCGGCCACCCGCCAAATTAGAAATGCAGAACAGACTCACCAGCAGATGCAATGTGGCGAGGCCACGTTGAGTCAGAGCGCTCTCGCGGCCGCCGCCTCGTTTGCGGATCGATGGTGACCTATCGATAAGGACCGGAAAACGGCCAAGGAAGACCAGCAACTTAAGAATCAAGGACGACCCATGGAAGATAACGGCAAGAAGACCTCGCGGCGTGAAATTCTCAAGCTTGGCGCTTATGGCCTGGGCGCGATCGGCGCTATGAGCATCGCCAGCAGCGCGAATGCTCAGGTCGCCAAGAAGGCTGCGCAGAAAGCGGTCATGTATCAGCAGACCCCAAAAGATGGCAAGCAGTGCAATGGCTGCCAGCATTTCGAGGCCCCCTCTTCCTGTCGGATCGTCGACGGCGAGATCAACCCCAACGGATATTGCATTCTCTTCGCCAAGAAGCCCGCTTAAAACATTTAAGCAGGCTTCTCGGAAAGCGGCGGTTTCATCGTCGCAGAGATAGCGATTACTCAGGCGGCTTCATCGATACGTTGAGCCGCCTTTTTTGTATTTCTGGGCCGCGAAACGCGAGCCGATGGACCCGCGTCCCGCCTTTATCTTATCCGAATGGTAACCTTGGACCGTCTTGACTCCCCAGTCGGGCAGAGTAGTGTCGCACCGCGATGATTTGGCTGATTTTTGCAGTGCTGACCGCCTGCGTGATCCTCGGGATAACACGCTCCCTTCGTCGCGCCTCATCGTCCGAAGACGCCCGGGCTTCCGAAGTCGAGGCGTACAAGCTGCAGCTCAACGAGCTTGACCGTGAGGAAGAGCGCGGCACTCTCGGCAAAGAGGAAGCGCAGCAAACCCGCGCCGAGGTATCACGCCGGCTCTTGAGAGCAAGCAGGCAGGGCGTGGAGGCGTCGCCAAAAAAGCCAAAAATATCAAATGCGGCTATCCCCTTCGTCGCCGTGGCGGCAGTGGTTTCCCTCGGGTCGATCGCCACTTACGTTTATTATGGGAAGCCCGGCATTCCGGATCAGCCGCTGGAAGCGCGTCTGAATGCACCGCTCGGAGAGCAGACTCTCGATGTCCAGGTCGCCAATATGGAGCGCCGGCTGAGGCAGAACCCCGCGGATGCGGCCGGCTGGGCAGCTCTTGCCTCCATCTATTTCAAGAGCGGTCTGTTTGAGAAGGCGGCCGATACCTACCAAAGGGCGATCGACGCAGGCGGCGAAAACGAAACCATGCTTCTCGGTCTCGCCGAATCGCTGACTTTCGCAAATGACGGCTTTATCTCTGAGCAGGCTGCTCAAGCGCTGCAAACCGCGCTAAGGCGCAATCCGAACTCCACGCGCGGCCGTTTTTGGAACGCGCTCCTCGCGGAGCAAGATGGAAAGAAAGCTGACGCGGAGAAGATATACCGCGACCTGCTTGCCGCAAAAATCCATCCGACTTTGAGAAACATCGTGACACAGCGGCTGGAAGCGCTCACGGCGGTTGCGGACAACAGTTCCGCTTCCGGAGAAAAGAAGGCGGCCGACCAGGACGCGCCCGCAGAGCGCGGCGAAGAACAAAAGATGATCCGCGGCATGGTCGAACGGCTTGCCGCCCGCCTCAAAACAGACAAGTCGGATTTGCAAGGCTGGCTGATGCTTATCCGGTCTTACGCCGTCTTGAAGGAAGCCGATAAAGCGAATGCCGCGATGGCCACCGCACGCGAGCAATTCGCTTCGGATGCCAGCGCGCTTGAGCAGATCGACGCAATAATGAAAGAGTTGAGCTTCGCTTTCACCGGCGGAAGCGCGACCGCTCCTCAGCAAGACAATGCCGTCGCGCAGCAGCCTGCGGCCGTGCCGCTTGAAGGCGAGCAAGGCAAAATGATCCGAGGCATGGTCGAGCGGCTCGCTGAGCGGCTGAAAGAAAATAAATCGGATCTCGAAGGGTGGTTGAGGCTCATCCGTTCCTATGCTGTGTTGAAAGAAACGGACAAGGCTCAAGACGCCGCCGCGACCGCCAAACAGCAATTCGCGTCTGACGCAAAGGCGCTCGAGCAGATCGACGCACTTACTCAGGGATTGGGCCTGGCCTCGCCCGGCGTTAATGGGGGACAGCCGAAATCATGACGCGAAAGCAACGCCGCACCGTTGTCATCGTCGTTGGGCTTGCCATGATCGGGCTCGCTTCCGGTCTGGTGTTGAGCGCGCTTAGGACTCAAGTCACCTTCTTCATGAGCCCCGAGGAAGTCGAGAAGAACATGCCGAAGCCGGGAACGCGCTTTCGGCTGGGAGGCCTTGTTAAGGCAGGCAGTATTAAGCACGAGGGAGATGCAGTGACCGCATTTACCGTTACCGACAATGCTGCGTCCCTACCTGTGACCTATAAGGGGATTCTTCCCGATCTGTTCCGCGAAGGTCAGGGCGTCGTGACCGAAGGCAAGATCGGCCCGGATGGCGTGTTTGTCGCCGACACGGTGCTTGCGAAGCACGACGAGAAATATATGCCGCCCGAGGTGGCTGCCGCCCTGAAAAAGAACGGCCGCTGGCAGGAACAGGGCGGCCAGCAAAAAGCGCCGGGCACCTAAGGCTGGAGTGAGAAACCGTGATCGTTGAATTGGGCCACTTCGCCCTAATCCTCGCTTTGTTCGTTTCGCTCATCCAGTTCGGCGCGCCAATGATCGGGCTTCGCACGCGGGATGCACGGCTCATGGCGATGGCGGACGCAGCGGCTCCTATGCTGTTTGCGCTCATCGCGGGCTCGTTCCTCGCGCTGATTTGGGCGCATGTCGCATCCGACTTTTCCGTAACGAACGTCTACGAGAATTCGCATTCAGCGAAGCCGCTGATCTACAAGATCTCCGGCGTTTGGGGCAACCACGAAGGCTCGATGCTTTTGTGGGTGCTGATCCTTTCGCTTTTTGGCGCGGCAGTCTGGCTTTTCGGCGCAAACTTGCCACTAGATTTGCGGTCCGCGGTGCTGGCGATTCAGGGTGCGATCTCGGCCACCTTCGTGCTCTTTATCATTGCGACCTCGAACCCTTTTGCGCGCATCGCCCAGCCTCCGATCGAAGGCCAAGGGCTCAACCCGATCCTTCAAGATCCTGCGCTCGCGATCCATCCGCCGCTCCTCTACACAGGGTATGTCGGCTTCTCGATGGCCTTCTCCTTCGCCATCGCGGCCCTTCTGCTTGGCCGCATCGACTCTGCCTGGGCTCGTTGGGTCCGCCCTTGGACGCTTGCGGCCTGGATATTCCTCACTGTCGGCATCGCGGTCGGCTCATGGTGGGCCTATTACACGCTCGGCTGGGGCGGCTGGTGGTTCTGGGACCCGGTTGAGAACGCTTCACTTATGCCCTGGCTTACGGGAACGGCGCTTCTCCATTCCGCGATCGTGATGGAGAAGCGAGACAGCCTCAAGGCTTGGACCATCCTTCTCGCGATCCTTACCTTCAGCTTCAGCCTCTTGGGAACGTTCCTCGTCCGCTCCGGCGTCCTGACTTCGGTCCACTCCTTCGCATCAGATCCCGCACGCGGTGTCTTTATTCTTGTCATCGTCAGCACGTTTACGGCAGGGGGTGTGGGGCTGTTCGCCTGGCGGTCCAGCGCGCTTTCCGGCAGCACCGCATTTTCCATCATCTCCCGTGAGAGTAGCCTCGTTCTCAACAACCTGCTTTTGACAGTGTCATGCGGGATCGTGCTCGTTGGAACGCTTTATCCTATGGCGCTTGAAGCCTTGACCGGAGACAAGATCTCCGTAGGCGCGCCGTTCTTCAACTCCACGGTGGTCTGGATTTTTATGCCGCTGCTGCTTGCGGTTCCTTTCGGCTTGTTTCTCGCATGGAAGCGCGGCAACCTCGGTGAAGCGGCAAAGCGTCTTAGCGTTGCCGCCATCATTGCTGTGATCGCGGGTGGAACAGCAATCGCCTTTGGCGCAGGCGGAAAGCAGGGCCTGGCGATTACTCTCGGAGCCTGGGTTCTCGCGGGCTCTGTCTGGGAGGTTTTGTGGCGGGCGCGTTTCCTGTCCGCGCCGTTATCTGAGACCGTGCGCCGGATTGCGAGTATGCGCCGAGGGCAGTTCGGAGCGACGTTAGGTCATATAGGCCTCGCCGTTACAGTCATCGGCATCGCCGGGGCGAGCGCCTGGAATGTCGAGCGTCTCGCCGTCATGAAAATCGGCGACACCATCGATCTCGGCGACTATCAGCTGACGTTCAAGAAAGTCTATGAGCAGGCCGGCCCGAACTATGCCGAGTTTGCGGGCGATTTCGACTTGAAGAGCGGCGCCAGGGAGATCGGCACGATCACAACGTCGAAGCGGAAGTACGATGCACCGCCGCAGGTCACGACCGCGGCCGGCATTTCGTCCCGGCCCATGGGCGATGTCTACGTTGTTCTCGGCAACGAGGAAAAAGGCGCGTTCTCGATCCGGGCCTATTACCATCCCTTCGTGCGGTGGATTTGGGGTGGGGCGCTCATCATGTTCTTAGGCGGCCTTGTCTCTCTCCTCGACCGCAGACTGAGGGTCGGCTTGCCTCAGAGGGCAGCGAAAGCGCCATTCCCCTCGGCACCCGCACCAGCGGAGTAAGAGATGCGCGGATTCATCCAAACCTTCATTGTCGGATTGCTTCTTGCTCTTTGCGCGGGGCCGGTCCTCGCTGTTGACCCGCTGGAGCGGCTCAAGGACCCTGTTCTTGAGGCGAGAGCGAGAGAGATTTCGGCGGGGCTTCGTTGCCTTGTCTGCCAGAATCAATCGATCGATGACTCGGATGCGTCCCTTGCAAAGGACTTGCGGCTTCTCGTGAGGCAACAACTCCAGAAGGGCGAGAGCAACGAGCAGGTGATCGACTATGTCGTGGCGCGCTATGGAGAGTTCGTGCTCCTGAAGCCGAGGCTTCATCTTAATACAATTTTACTCTGGCTTGCGCCGATTGTCCTCGTCATCGGCGGCATTCTCCTCGCCTCGCGCGTTATGAGACGCCCTCAGCCCGAAAGCCCCGCACGCCCCCTCACGCCTGAAGAGCAAGCGGAACTGCAATCCGTCCTTTCTTCCGCTCCTGAAAAATCGGGCTCGAAATAGCCTCCCCCGGATATTGGCGATTTCGCCAAAGTGAGCACGCTCTTATGATAGCCGATGCCGGACCCGACTGAAGGGTCTGTTTTGTTTTGCAGATCGTACAATTGGATTTGTGTCATGGGTAAATTTCGAGTTTCAGTTTTATTCATCACAGCTTTCATAATTGCCAGCCTGGCCGCCATCTTTTGGGCCGAGAAAGAAAGCGCTGCGAAGCAAGCGCAAAAGACAACCGGAAACGCAACCGTTTTTGGCGATTGGCGCGCTGACCGCCCCGGCCTCCGGCGCCGGATAACGCTCGAAGATTTGCCGCCGCCCTACACCACGCAATCCGCCAGCAACAACCCCCGTGAAGTCAAGCATCCCGCGGCCGCGAAGCTCAGCGTGCCGGATGGATTCACAGTCAGCCTCTTTGCCGAAGGGCTTGATCAGCCGCGGACGCTGCGCGTTGCGCCGAACGGGGACATCTTCGTGGCGGAGACGGCAGCAGGGAACGTGCGAGTGTTGAGGCCGAGCGCAGATGGGAGCTCCGCGGCAAAAATCACCACATATGCGCGAGACCTTTCCACCCCATTCGGCATCGCTTTCTACCCGCCGGGGCCAGACCCCAAGTGGGTCTATGTCGCGGAGGAAAACCGCGTCATCCGCTTTGCGTATACCGTTGGAGACCTCGCGCCCCGATCCGCGCCTGAAGTCGTCGTTGCCAAGCTCGCTCCCACCACCGGAGGTCATGTCACTCGCGATGTCGCGTTTTCGAATGACGGCGCGCGTATGTTCGTTTCGGTCGGCTCCGAATCCAACGACGCGGACGGCATGCGAAAGAAGAGCCAGCAAGAGATACAGAAGTGGGAAGCGGACCACGGTCTCGGAGCAGCCTGGGGGTCTGAAGAGAGTCGCGCCGATGTCCTGGTCTTCTCGCCGGAAGGGAAGGATCGCCGCACCTTCGCAACCGGCATCCGCAATTGCGTTGGCCTTGCCGTGCATCCAGAAACCGGCGACGTCTATTGCTCGACGAACGAACGCGACGGTCTCGGAGACAATCTCGTGCCGGATTATGTCACGCGCGTCCGTGAGGGCGAATTCTTTGGCTGGCCTTGGCGGTACATGGGCGATCATGAAGATCCGCGCTGGAAGGGCGCCAGACCGGACCTTGCCGGCAAGGTCGCCAACCCGGACGTCCTTATCCAGCCGCATTCCGCACCGCTTGGGATGGCGTTTTATACCGGAACCGCGTTTCCTTCCGAATATCGGGGCTCCGCCTTCGCCGCGCTTCACGGCTCCTGGAACCGGGCTATTCGCACCGGCTACAAAGTCGTGCGCATCATCATGCGCGACGGACAGCCTACAGGGGAATACGAAGACTTTCTCACAGGCTTCGTCGTAGACAACACTCGGGTCTGGGGCCGCCCGGTGAGCGTCGCAGCGACGCCCGACGGATCCTTGCTTGTCAGCGAAGACGCTAACGGCACAATCTGGCGCATATCTCCGCGACCGCAATCCAATAGCTCGAACCGCAACTAAAGCGTGTCGAAATTATTCGGAATCCCTTTTTGTCATGGCCGCCCTCCGGGGCGGCCATCCAGGATAACAAATTCCACCTCTTCGATATTGAGACTGGATAGCCCGGCCATGACATCGTTTCCAGCTTATCGCAACACGCTTTAGCTGGCACTTGCGGTTGGCATAAGTCGCATTTGCGCAACAGGAACTTGTTAGATTTCGCTTCAAGTTCGCAATAAGCGCTGGAAAAAGAGCGAATCACGCTAGCCCTTGCAAAATGAGACTCGAAAAAGAGTCGGTCGTACGTGTTGCGTCTGCGTTTCTGGGCAAACTAGGAAATACATGCTATGAAAAAAACACTCGCAGCCGCAACGGTCGCGGCCCTCGTCGGTGTAGCTGGTGCAGCTAGCGCGGCGGATCTCTACCACGGCTCGATGAAAGACGCTCCTGCTTACGTCCCGCCTCCGACCTGGACCGGTTTCTATATCGGTGCGCATGTTGGCGGCATCTGGGCCAATATCAACAACCACAACTTGGATAACTTCCTCCCCGCCGCCAACTGGGGAAATACCAGTAATGACGGCGTGTTCGGCGGCGGCACGGTTGGTTACAACTACCAGACCGGCGCATTTGTGTTCGGTGTCGAAGCCGATTTCGGCGGCGCTGGCTTGACCGGCAACTGGAATAACGGCGTTGTTGGAGCCGGTAATTTCTGGGCGAAGAACGACGCCAACTTCTATGCAGACGTCACAGGCCGTCTCGGCTATGCAGCCGGCCCCGCTTTGTTCTATGCAAAAGGCGGTTGGGCCTTTCTCGACACCAATCTCTCCGTCGGCGGCATCGATGGTCTTGTTGGCCCATGGTCAGCGGGCGTCAGCGCAGGACTTGATGGATGGGTCGTCGGCGGCGGTATCGAATACATGTGGAGCCCGTCCTGGAGCGTTAAGGCTGAATATCTGTATTTCGATTTCAACCACGCCAATACGGATTGGGGTTCATTCAACTTCGAGCGCGACCTCACCGTCAACTCGTTCAAGGTTGGCCTGAACTACCACTTCGGCAACGTTTACACCCCTCTGAAGTAGGCGCCTGCCCTATTTTGACCAGCGAAGTGGCTCGCTAAAGCGGGCTGCTTTGCGGTCTCAAGGCCTGGGCATAGGGCGCCCCATAATGTGACGCCAATCGAACGGCGCAGATTTAAGTTGTAATGCTCAATTTTACACAAGCAAAACTTGTTTATGAAGTATACCAGCAACACTTGCTCCGCCTTCGAGGCGAGTGAGAAGTGTTTGCGTCTTGCCACTCCCCCGAATCACGTTAGGTCTGCTCAGGTGAATAACGCGGCTCTCTCAGGGCCAGCCGTAAGCGTTGCGTCTGCGTAAACTGGGCAATTTAGCGGTATTGTTATGAAGAAGTCTCTTGTTGCCGCGACAGTCGCGGCTTGTGGTCTGTGTGGCGCCGCTAACGCAGCAGACATGTACTCTCCGGCAGGCTTGAAGGATGTTCCTTACGTCGCCGTGCCGACGTGGACCGGCTTCTATATTGGCGCACATGTCGGTGGCGCTTGGGCGGACCTTCAGACGACCGACGTTGCTGGATATTGGGCGCCTGCCGGTAGCCAATGGAACAACACCGCGACCGGCGTCATCGGCGGCGGCCAGCTTGGCTATAACTACCAGACGGGCGCATTTGTGTTCGGTGTCGAAGCCGATTTCGGCGGTCTTGGCATTTCCCACCGCCAGAGCCCTTACGCCAGACCCGACCTCTACTACTCGAATGTCGATAGCGGTTTCTACGCCGACGTTACTGGCCGGTCAGGCTATGCAGCGGGCCCTGCCCTGTTCTACGTAAAGGGCGGCTGGGCGTACTTTGATGGCGGCCTTAACGTCACCGACGGGACCGTTGCGCCCGCACTGTCTGTCACAAAAACAGGGGTTGATGGATGGACCATTGGCGGCGGTATCGAATACAAGATCAACCCGAGCTGGGGCGTGAAGGGTGAGTATCGTTACTTCGATTTCGGGAATGTCTCCGCCGATCTCACCGGCTTGGGAGATACGTTCCAGCACCAGCTTACTGTTAACACGGTCACGGTCGGCGTGAACTACTACGTCGGCAACGTCTATTCTCCTCTGAAGTAAGGTTGAACCACGTCTCGGTTAGCGAACCGGCCCGCAAAAGCGGGCCGTTTTGTTTTTGACGGTGCATTTTTTCGACCATCAACTTTCGCCTGCAAGCAAATTCAGTTGATAACGGATGGTAAAGCGCAGCCGTAACATTTTAGTCACGCGCTTAGACTTGTTCACGTTTCCCCGACGCGAACGACCTGGAAAATCGCGAATCAAGTTAGGTCTATGAGGCCAGGATCCTCGTCGTGTCAGCCCGTCCTGGCGAGCGGTTAACGTTGGCAATTTTGGGGATTGAAACATGAACAAGACACTTACCGCCACGGCCATCGTTGCGCTGCTGGGCGCTGCTGGCGCGGCCAACGCCTCCGACTTTTACGCTCCTGGCTACAAGGATGGCCCCATTGTCTCCTATCCGAGCTGGACGGGTTACTATATCGGCGCTCACGTCGGTGGCGTCTGGAGCGCCGCTGATTTTACGGACATAAACGTCGCCCCTGCCGTGGCGTTCAACAACGACGCGAGCGGAGTCTTCGGAGGCGGTCAGATTGGATATAATTACCAGCTCGGCAATCTCGTCATCGGCCCCGAAGTCGATATAGGCGGCATGGGTCTTAGCGGTTCAGTAACCGAGGCCGGCGGTGTTGCGGTCGGCAGCGTCAGCTCCGGCTTCTACTTCGACATTACCGGCCGTCTCGGCTATGCGTGGGGCCCGGCGCTCGTTTACATCAAAGGTGGTTACGCTTACTACGGCGGCAGCCTCTCAGTGAACGAAGTCGGCGTCGGCCCGGTCAGCCACAGCGATCTGAGCGGCTGGACCGGCGGCGGCGGCATCGAATACAAGATAAACCCTGCCTGGAGCGTCAAAGCCGAGTATCAATTTTTCGAATTCAATACCTTTCAGCTTGTGAATCCGGTGGACGGCACCACCTAGGATGATCGCTTCACGGCGCAAACCTTCAAGGTTGGCGTGAATTACCACTTCTGCGCCCCGTACCAGCCTCTTAAGTAAGCTTGCCTTCCCCATCTCAGCCAGCGAAGCGGCTCGCGAAAGCGGGCCGTTTTGGCGATTCTTGAGGTGCGACATCAGATTCGATTTGCAGCCCTGACTTGGCGGCACTACCTCTTAGAAGCTTATAATTTTTTAGGGGAGTCGGAAGTGCTCAACCGCCAATCCATCCGTATTATGCCCTTTGCCGCGCTCATCGTAGCGACGCTCACCTTGTCGGGGTGCGGAATAAACACCATCCCGTCGTATGAGCAGGAAGCGAAGGCGAAGTGGTCCGAGATTCAGAACCAATATAAACGCCGGGCCGATCTCATACCGAACCTTGTCGAGTCCGTTAAAGGGTTTGCAGATCAGGAGAAATCTGTGCTGACCGGCGTCACGGAGGCTCGAGCGAAGGCCACGCAAGCGCAGATCAACCTGCCGCCCGATGTTCTCACCAATCCCGAGGCGATGAAGAAATACGCCGAGGCGCAGAACCAGCTCACCGGCGCGCTTCGGCAGCTGCTGGCCGTCTCCGAGCGCTATCCCGACATCAAGTCCGGGCAGAACTTCCTCGCCTTGCAAAACCAGCTCGAAGGGACGGAGAACCGTATCGCCATTGCGCGGCGCGACTATATCGGGGCGGTCCAGCAGTATAATACCGAGTTGAACACCTTCCCCGGCCGGATCTGGAAGTCGATCCTTTACTCCAACGCGAAGGATATGGCGCCTTTCGAAGTCCCGGCGCAGGACCTGGAGACGCCTAAAGTCGATTTCGGGCCGCGCAAGACCTAATAGCGTCATCATATGCTTTCCTTCTCACCCCTCCCCACGCCCTCTCCCCATGGGAGAGGGAGTATTCCGAGCTTTCAACACCGTCCCTTCTCTCAGCAGGAGAAGGGCAGGATGAGGGGTGTTTCCTTGGCAATCGGGCGCTTCGCCGCCGTCTTCTGGGTATTCCTGGCGGCGGTATATCTCATTTCTATCCCCGCCAGCGCGGAACCCAGATTCCCCCCGCTCACGGGCCGCATCGTCGACGATGCGCACCTGCTTGACCCCGCAGACAGAGCAGCGATTGAAAACGACCTCAAGGCTCTGGAGGACAAGTCCAGCGACCAGGTTGTCGTTTACACCACCAATTCCCTGCAGGGCTATCCCATCGAGGACTACGGCTATCAGCTCGGCCGGGCCTGGGGGATCGGGCAAAAGGGCACGAACAACGGCGTTGTTCTTATCGTCGCGCCGAACGATCGGAAGGTGCGCATCGAGGTTGGCCGCGGGCTGGAGCCGCAGCTGACGGACCTTCTCTCGAATCTCATCATCCAGAACAGGATCCTGCCGCGTTTCAAGCGCGGCGAGTTCTCCGCTGGGATCAAGGCAGGCGTTGAGGACATCCGGGACGTACTGCTGGGCGACGCCGAAGCGGTCAAGCAAAGGGCCGCGGCGAGGCCAGCGCCACGAAACGCGCCCGACAATGAGCAACTGATCACCCTCATTTTCATTGTCGCGATTTTTCTTTTCGTGCTCTGGGTGCAGTCTCAGCAGGCAGGCCCGCCCCTTTCAGGCGGCGGCTACACCCGGCGCGGCGGCTATGGCGGCGGCCCCATCTTCATCCCCGGTGACTGGAGCGGAGGCAGGGGTGGCGGCGGCGGCTGGTCGGGCGGCGGCGGCGATTTTGGCGGCGGCGGCGCATCGGGCGATTGGTAGGGAGCGGCTATCGTGATTTCGGAAGCGGAAAAGCTGGACGTCGAGCACGCCATTACGAAGGCGGAAAACAAAACGTCGGCGGAGATCGTGGCGGTGATCGCGCGCGCCGCCGGCGGATATTATTATATCCCCTATATGTGGGGCGCACTCATTGCCCTGGCCGTGCCGTGGCCTCTCATTCACTGGACCTGGATGCCGGTGCAATCCATCTACATTATCCAGCTTGCGGTCTTCGCCGGGCTCACGCTCCTCCTCCACTACCCGGACTTGCGTTACGCGCTCGTGCCGCGCAGCGTCATGCGGAACCGCGCGCATCAAAAAGCCATGCAACAATTCTTTGCACAGGATATTTACACAACGACGGGCCATACGGGAGTTCTTCTTTTTATCTCAGTGGCCGAGCGCTATGCGGAAATCGTGGTCGATTCCGACGTCCACCAGAAGGTGCCGAACGAGGAATGGAAAATGATTATAGATCAGCTCACAGCCGATATCGGCCACGGCCGGCCCGTAAAAGGGCTGATTGACGCCATCGGGCGGATCGGGGAGCATCTGGCGACGCATTTTCCGCCCTCTGCGGCGAAAGAGAACCTTTTACCGAACCATCTCGTTGTGCTAGACGCAGAATAAATTCCTTAACCGGCTTTCTGGTCACCGCAAAGCGCGCGCGCCGCATCACCGAAGATGGTGACGCTGCCCAACGGTGATTTTGTTTCTGTCACCCCTGAGCCGGCTGGTGTGATGGATAAGCCCAAACCGAGGATCGAACCATGGATGTTGCTACCCTTGGCTTCGGCGCGACTTTTGCCTCGCTCGCCACGCGCGAGGGGTTGATCGCGCTAGACAAGCGTTTTCTTGCGCAGGTCGCGGCACAGGATCCGGCCCTGCACGAGAGCTTGCTGGCGGCGCGCGCAGCCCCCGATTCGCTGGAGCCCAAGGCGGAGAGCCATCTTCTTACGTCGCTCGGGCCGATCCTTGACGCTTTCGTCGCCGAACTGTTCGGAATCCAGGACGCGCTCGACGAGGTGGTGGCCGGAACGAAACACCTTGACCCCGTCCATGCTTGCAAACGGCTGTTCGTGCAAAGGCAGGCCGTCAAGAAATACGCCGACCCATCCTCCTTCGATGGCGCTGCGCTGCGCGCCGAACTCGAGCAGATGATGGGGGAGAAGCTTACGGAAATCTCCTTCGCGGCTCATGTCGAGGCCTGGGAGCGCAACGACCGCAAGGAATGGCTGGATACGGCCATGCGCTACGCCGCGTGGGCGACGCTGACGGCAGATGGCCGCGCCTTCCATGAAGGCGGCACACTGTTCCGGGTGCCTCAGAAGATCGACTTCCAGAAACTCGTGCCGCTCGCCACCATCGAGCGGAACGGCGTGACCATGCTTTGCCTGCCCGAGCATCACTGGCGCTCGCGCGACGGCTTTGCGCTCACCGACAACGGGATGAACGGCCAGCAGGCGCTCGACCAGATCAACTACTGCATCTGGTGCCACAACCAGGGCAAGGATTCCTGCAGGAATGGGCTCAAGGACCGCAAGACGGGCGCATTCCAGAAGTCTCCGTTCGGCGTGACCCTCGCCGGGTGCCCGCTAGAGGAGAAGATCAGCGAGATGCATACCCTGCGTGCGCAGGGGCACGTGCTTGGAGCATTCGCCACCATTGCGGTCGACAATCCGATGGTGGCGGCCACCGGCCACCGCATCTGCAACGACTGCATGAAAGCCTGCATCTACCAGAAGCAGGAACCGGTGGACATTCCTCAGGCTGAAACCGCGATCTTAAAGGACGTGCTCGGGCTGCCCTGGGGCTTCGAAATCTATTCGCTGCTAACCCGCTGGAATCCGCTCGATATCCGCCGGCCGCTGCCGCTGCCTGATTCCGGGCGGAAAGTGCTGATCGTCGGCCTGGGGCCTGCTGGCTTCACGCTTGCGCACCACCTTATGAATGACGGCCATACCGTTGTGGCGATCGACGGCTTGAAGCTGGAACCGCTGGACATCGATCCGTGCGAGCCGGTTCGCGATGTCGAAACACTGTACGAGAACCTGGACGACCGCGTGATGGCGGGCTTCGGCGGCGTCGCCGAGTACGGCATTACGGTCCGGTGGAACAAGAACTATCTCAAGCTGATCCGCATCCTTCTTGAACGCCGCTTGCAGTTTGCAGCATTCGGCGGCGTGCGTTTCGGCGGCGGCGCGACGCTTTCGATGGATGACGCGTGGGCCATGGGCTTCGACCACGTCGCCCTTTGCATGGGCGCGGGCCGTCCAACCGTGATCGACATGCCGAACAACCTGGCGCGAGGCGTGCGCGAGGCGAGCGACTTCCTGATGGGCCTGCAGCTCACCGGCGCGGCGAAGATGTCGTCGATCGCGAACCTGCAGCTCCGCCTGCCTGTTGTGGTGATAGGCGGCGGCCTGACCGCCATCGACACCGGCACCGAAAGCCTCTCCTACTACGTCCGGCAAGTGGAGAAATTTGCGGCGCGCTATCATGTTCTGGTGACCGAGCGCGGCGAGGATGCAGTGCGCGCTTCCTGGACCGAGGAAGACGCGGAGATCGCCGCGGAGTTTCTGGCGCACGCGAAAGCGCTCTGCGCCGAGCGCGCCGCAGCAGCGGCCGAGGGCCGCGAGCCGCATTTCGCCCAGCTTCTCGACTCCTGGGGCGGGGCGACGATCGCTTATCGCAGAAAGCTGACGGAAAGCCCCTCCTACACGCTGAACCACGAGGAAGTGGCAAAGGCGATGGAGGAAGGCGTGCGCTTCGCCGAAGGATTGTCGCCGGCTGCGGTCGAGGTGGACCGTTTCAACCACACGGCCGGCCTGCGTTGCAAGAAGGCCGACGGTTCGGAGGTGGTGCTTCCGGCACGGGCCGTGCTCGTGGCCGCGGGAACTCAGCCCAACACCGTGCTGGCGCGCGAGGACACCCGCATCAAGCTCGACGGCAAGTATTTCCAGGCCGTGAACGAGGCCGGCGATCCCGTGACGCCTGTCCGCTCGCTCGCGAAGCCGGACGATAACCACGTCCTCATGCATCGCAACGATGACGGACGGTTCATCAGCTTCTTTGGCGACCTGCATCCAAGCTTCTTCGGCAATGTCGTGAAGGCCATGGGCAGCGCGAAGCGCGGATATCCGCTCATCAGCCGCGTGCTGGCGCAGCGGGAGGCAGCCTCCTCGATTTCGGGAGCCGAGATGATCGCGCATTGTCGCGACCAGCTGCAGGCGCGCGTCTACGCCGTGAACCGGCTGACGCCGACCATTGTGGAAGTCGTGCTGAAGGCGCCAGCCGCCGCCCGCGCGTTCCAACCCGGCCAATTCTACCGTCTGCAGAACTACGAGATGTCGTCGCAGCGGCTTGAAGAGCCAGGGCTCCCGCCGACCCTCCTCACGATGGAGGGCTTGGCGATGACGGGCGCCTGGACGGACAAGGAACGCGGACTGATTTCCATTATTGTGTTGGAGATGGGCGGCAGTTCCAACCTGTGCGCCACGCTTCGGCCGGACCAGAACGTGGTTTTGATGGGTCCCACCGGAAAGCCGACCGAGATCCACCCCAACAGTACGGTGGCGTTGGTGGGCGGGGGCCTCGGCAACGCGGTGCTGTTCTCAATCGGCGCCGCATTGCGGGCAGCCGGCAGCCGAGTAATCTACTTCGCCGGATACAAGGCAATGCAGGACCGCTACAAAGTCGAGGAGATCGAGCGCGCCGCAGATGTGATCGTGTGGTGCTGCGACGAGGCTCCCGGCTTCAAACCTGCTCGCCCGCAGGACAGGAGCTTCGTCGGCAACATCGTTCAGGCGATAGCGGCCTACGGCTCGGGCCGCCTCGGCGAGCAGGCCGTGCTTCTGAATGAGGCCGAGCACATCGTCGTCATCGGCTCGGATCGCATGATGCAGGCCGTTGGCATGGCGCGGCACGCGCTTCTGCAACCATTTCTGAAGCCGGGTCACACCGCCATTGGCAGCATCAACTCGCCGATGCAGTGCATGATGAAGGAAGTTTGCGCGCAGTGCCTGCAGCCGCAAATCGATCCGGTGACGGGAGCGCGAACAGTGGTCTTCTCCTGCTTCAACCAGGACCAGCCGCTCGACCGCGTGGATTTCCCGGCGCTGAACGAGCGGCTTCGCCAGAACAGCCTGCCTGAGAAGCTGACTAGGCTTTGGATCGATCGCGCGCTCAGAAAACTCAGCGAGCGGCCCGCGATGGCGGCGGAATAAATAAGCGCGGCGCAAGCGATGGATGAATGGCCGTCCATCGGCCTCTTCGCGCCGGGGGACGGCATCGGATTGCGGCGGCGCCGTCATCCCCGAAGGGCGGAGCCCTATCCGGTATCGTAACGCACTGAAACGCATATTCTTTTACGATCCCGGCTCGCGCTTCGCTTGGCCGGGATGACGACCGCGATCGGGACGGCGCGGCGTGCCGTTTCATCTGCGCGCGACGTGGTTAAGAGACCTTGCCTATTCACTTAAAAAAGCGTTTCGACCGTGCGCGCGTGGAGCCTTTGGAGGCATCTGCTGAGCAATTCGCCTTTCCTGAAATTTTAAATGGACAACGCCACATGCCATAAAATTACGCCATCGCCCATAGGAGTCTCCAAAAAATTACTTATATATTTACTTATGCCATTTTTACCAAACAAACCCAATTCAGTTAACTGGCCGTGTCATTCACAGCATGACGCGCCTCAAGCTTAGGGCTCAAAGAAAGCGCGGCGTCCGCTCTTTGTAGGCGAGATAGACATCGCCGTAAGCCCGCTGGAGCCACGGCTCCTCCGTATAAGGCATAATCAGATAAACGAGGATCGCCAGCCCACACAGGATCGCGGTGTGCATCCCGCCGTGAGCGAGCCCTGTGCCGAAAAAGCCCAAGATTGAAGCCACATATTGCGGATTGCGGCTGTATCGATAAAGGCCCTTGGTCACAAGGCCCTCGTCTGCACCGTAGGTGTTTTCGATGCCAAGATTGAAATAACCGTAGATCGTGAAGCCGAAGCCGACGACAACGCAGATCATCCCGATCGCGAAGCTAAAGGCTTCCCCTTCTTGCGGCCAATGCACCGTGAGGATCGCATAAAGCAGCGTAAGGCCGAGGCCGCCGCGAAAAAGCGGCCAAAACGTGTAATGCTGCCAGCTCTTGTTCGAGGGCGTTGGCCAGAGCTTGATCGAGCTTGAGAAGACCGTGAGAAGCAGAAGCGCGTTCAAGGTAACGAGCGCGGCGAAGGCCACGTCAAAGATGAGGTGCGTTGAAAGCAACATCGGAAAGCCAGTTACAAAATACTGCCGGACCCACGCCCTGCGGCAATTCTATTAGCTCTCACAGGGGGCGAGCGCGGGTCAAGCCCGCGGCCTGGGATAAAAAGCCGCTACTTGAGAGCCGAGGCGTATTTGTCGGTGGCGGTTACGATCTCATGGACGATGCCAGGCTCCGTCATTGCGTGTCCCGAATCGGGGACAATGCGAAGTTCCGCCTTCGGCCAAGCCTTGGCCAAGTCCCAGGCATTCTTGAGCGGCGTTACGACGTCATAGCGGCCGTGAATAATCGTGCCGGGGATATGCGCAATTCGGCCGGCATCCTCGATGAGCTGATTGTCGCTTCGGAAGAAGCCCTTGTTGATGAAGTAATGGCACTCGATGCGCGCGAAGGCGAGCGCATAGCTGTCGCTGCCAAACCTGTGCACGCGCTCCTGATCATGGAAAAGCGAAAGCGTCGTACCCTCCCAGACACTCCAGGCGCGGGCCGCTGCCAGCTCGATTTCGCGATTGCCCGACGTCAGGCGGCGGTGGAAGGCTTCGATCATGTTGCCGCGTTCGGCGGGAGGGATCGCAGCGGCGTATTGCTCGAAGGCGTCGGGGAAAATCCAGCTGCACCCCTCCTGATAAAACCAATCGACCTCGGCCTTCCGCAGGAGGAAGATCCCGCGCAAAAGGAGCTCGGAGACGTGGCCCGGATAGGTCTCCGCATAGGCCAGCGAGAGCGTCGAGCCCCAAGAGCCGCCGCAAAGCTGCCACGCCTCGACCCCGAGGTGCATGCGCAGCCGTTCCATGTCAGCGACAAGGTCCCAAGTGGTGTTTCCTTCCAGACAGGCATGGGGGGTTGAACGCCCGCAACCGCGCTGATCAAAAAGGATAATCCTGTATCGCGAAGGATCGTGATAGCGCCGCATGGCCGGATTGCATCCGCCGCCGGGGCCTCCATGGACGATGAGTACAGGCTTCCCAGAGAGCAACCCGCATTCCTCGAAATAGATGTCGTGCGTGTTTGAAACTTTTAGCCAGCCCGTCCGATAGGGTTCGATTTCCGGGAAAAGCTGTCTGCGATCGGCCACAGAGCCGGCTCCGGCTGGGTTAAGGAAGTCATGGCGCATAAAAAAGGCCTCAAGGCATTACTCCCAAAGGAAACGCCCTCCGGGATATAATGATGTAACGCGGCGTCAGCGAATAGCCTAGTTATGCTTTGCTCAGAGGCTTGGCGCGCGCGGCTAAACGCAGCATGCGCGATTGGAGCGTCTCCCCAGCCGGGACGCGCAGCTCATCCACCGCTTCCAGGGCTGATTGTTCGGGAGCCTTGGAAAAAAAGCTGACGAAAATTGCGGCAACGAAGCTGACGGGAACGCCAAGGGCTGCCGCCGTCAGCGTATCGATCCCGAAAAGCGGCGTCCCCCCTGCACGCAAATAAAGCGCGGTGACAGCGAAGCCAGAAAGCAGCCCGGCTAACGCGCCCGTTGCCGTCAATCTGCGCCACCAGACACTCAAGACAAGAACGGCAAAGAAGGTGCCAGAGCTGAGAGAGAAGGCTGCAATAGCCCACCGGAGCGGATCGGTCGCGAGGTTTTGCGTAATGATGAAGACCACCATAGCGAAGAGGAGCATTGTCAGTCGCGCCGCCAGGAGACGCCGCCCTGGGGATGCCATCTTATTCAAAAAACCATGATAAAGGTCGTCGCTGACGGTATTGGCGACGGCGACGAGATGACCGGCGGCGCATGCGGAGAGGGCGGCAAGAGCTGATGCCGCGGCGAGACCGAAGAAAACCCTTGGCAGGCTTCCGGCCAACGGCAGGATAAGCGCGAGGCTGTCCCGATGAAACGTCACGCGTTGCGCAGCCGCGTTGAAAGAATCGAATTGATTGGCGGGCAGCGATATGAGCCCAAGTTGCTGAAGCGCTCTCGCCCATGCCGGCAAATCGGAAGCCGGCACGCCGATGAGCGACTCGACGACCATCGCTTTCGTAAAGAAGGCATAAGCCGGTATTGTGAGCACCACAAATCCTGCCACTACGGTCACCCAGCCCAAGCATCGGCGGCTCGCGAGAATTGTGGGCGTCATGCTCAGCCTGGGCAGGAAAGCGGGATGCGCCGCTACGCCCGTCGCCAGACAAAACCCCAGGAGCAGGAAATCCATCGGCCGCAACGCGCTGAATGCTCGCTCGACGGGGCGCACAACAGGCTGCGCTCCAGGTTTCGGCAGGACCTCGCTCAGCGTCTGAGGCTGGGTGACGGTCACAATGCCTTTTGTCTGCTCTAGCGCCTTTACCTCTTCAAGCTGGCTCCCATACGTCAGTTGCGGGAGCGGCAGTTTCGTCCGAATGACCGAGACTGCGACAAGGGGGGCCAGGATGCCGAGAAGGACGACGAACTGCACGCATTGCGTCCATGTGGCCGAACGCATGCCGCCGAGAACCACCGTGAGAAAAATGCTCGCAAGGACGAGGATCAAGAAGAATGCCGGAGACGAAAGGTTGAGGCCCAGCGCTTGCGGCGGCGGCAAGAAATAGCCGACGAGTTTTCCACCGAGCGAAGCTTCGGCAACAATGATGATAAGGCAAGGCGCAAGCATCAAGATAGCGGCGGCGAGGCGCAATCCTCGATGCCCGAACCGCAAGTGAAGGAACCCAGGCAGCGTATTCGCTCCCGCCTTCCTCAAATACGGGACAAACAAAACGCCTGTCAGAACAAGCCCCGCGAAACATCCGACGGGTATTGCGATCGCATCGATCCCTAGGAAGAAGAGGCTGCCGATGCTGCCGAGCAGGATGCTGCCGCCGAAGACCATCGAGGTGAAGGCAAGCGCGTTGTAGAAGGGCGGCACACGCTGCCCCGCCAGCAGAAAATCATCGGCGTTGATGGTGCGCGTCATGAAGCCGATGGCGATGTAGAAGAGGGCGGGCGTAACAATGATCAGCTCATCGATCGTCGGCACTGAAAGGCCGAGCTGCTCCAAAACGATGAGCATCACAACCAGGCAGGTGTAGGCGCTTGCGAAGATCGCAAAGCTGGAACCGAGCCTCGGATTGATGACCGGCGTGCTGTAATTAAGCGTCATGTCAGAATTGGATCGTCATGTTGTAAGCGCGATCGCTTCGTTGCTGCCCGCCGAAGAAGCCATAAATCAGGATCGCAAGCCCGAAAATCGATGCGTTGCCAACAAGAAAGTATCCAAGAGGAAAGCGCAGGAACCTGTAAGCGTTCAGGGTCGGCATGAAAATCGGAAGAAGGAGAGTCAGTCCTGCAATGACGACGATCATACCAAATGTAAGCCGCCGAATGCGCCGCCAATAGGCTTGCTTAATGTCGTCTTCAGACATACGTTTGGAATCTCAAGTAAACTCTGATTGAATCTTGGGAATCGGTCCTGTTATCGTACCGCAGTCTCGAGATGAGACAAGGCCTGCGGGGCCAGCGGCGAAGCATGCCATAAGCGGCCGAGGAGAACGCGCATGAAAAGGCTCCCTGTTCTGGTGACAAGGCGATGAACGCCCATCATGTCATCATTGCGGACGACCATCCGCTTTTTCGCGATGCTCTGAAGCAAACGCTGTCGACATCGCTTCCGGGCATCGGCTTTACGGAAGTGGGATCGGTCGAGAAGCTGCTTGACGCGCTCGGTGCACACTCCAACACCGATCTCGTTCTGCTCGACCTGAAGATGCCGGGCGAGAAAGGGGCGGCGTCGCTCTCCGGCCTGACCGGTCTGATGTATCTCAGAAGCCAGCACCCCGAGATCCCGGTTGTCATCGTCTCGGCGAGCGATA
>Ga0074046_10001213_pt1 | contig 23808 bp, 21 predicted proteins | sample BogForMeECP23OM3_FD_94441 | JGI IMG/M metagenome (GOLD analysis project Ga0074046, IMG submission 94441) | Bog forest soil microbial communities from Calvert Island, British Columbia, Canada - Bog Forest MetaG ECP23OM3 | ecosystem: Environmental > Terrestrial > Soil > Wetlands ...
CCAACGGCGAGAGTCAGACGGTCTCGAACAACGTGATGATTTGGCCGGCGAAGCGGCTGGTCGGAATACAGGTCGAGGATTGGGCGTCGTCGCCCGGCGTCGTTCGCGCGCATCTCGCGGTCGTCGACGATTCCGGCAAGGCCGTCGCACACGTGCCGGTTCGCGTCGATATTTTCAGTCGCCTGCAATATTCGTATCGCAAGCGGTTGGTCGGCGGCTTTTACGCATACGAGAACACTCAGGAAACGAAACTCGCCGGCGAATTGTGTTCAGGTACGACCGACGATCGCGGACGGCTCTCATGCGAGGCCAAACCGCCGGTGACCGGCGACGCGATTCTACAGGCGACAGTGACCGACGATTCGGGCAACTCGAGTTCCGCAAACAGCGAAATTTTCATTCCCGGAAATGAGCGCGAGTGGTTCGCGGGCCGCGACGACGACCGCATGGATTTTATTCCCGAGAAGCCCGCCTACGAGCCCGGCGACGTTGCTCGCTTCCAGGTCCGAATGCCGTTCGCGGAGGCGACGGCGCTCGTCACCATCGAGCGCGAAGGCGTTCTCGCAGCGTCGATCGTTCACCTGTCGGGACGCAATCCGGTTGTCACTCTGCCCGTGCGTGATTGGGCGCCCAACGTCTTCGTCTCGGCGCTGGCGGTCCGCGGTAGAATCGCCGGCGTGCAACCGACCGCGATGGTCGATCTCGGGAAGCCCGCCTTCAAACTCGGCATAGCTGAAATTCGCGTCGGCTGGCGAGACCATCGGCTGAACGTGAAAGTCGCGCCGGAGAAATCCGTCTATCACGTGCGCGACAAGGCGCTCGTCAAAATTTCGGTGAGAACCTTCGACGGCAAAGCACCGTCGCCGGGCGGAGCAATCGCGGTCGCGGCGGTTGACGAGGGCCTGCTCGAGCTTCGCGCCAACGACAGTTGGAAACTGCTCGACGCCATGATGGGCCGGCGCGCGTACCAGGTCGAAACTTCGGTGGCCGAAATGCAAGTCGTCGGCAAGCGCCACTTCGGAATCAAGGCGATTCCGCCCGGTGGCGGCGGCGGCCACCAGATTACCCGCGAACTATTCGACACGCTGCTGCTGTGGAAGGCGTCGGTCTCGCTCGATGCGAACGGCGACGCAACGGTCGAGGTACCGCTCAACGATTCCCTGACCAGTTTCCGAATAGTCGCGATTGCAGATTCCGGTCCCGACGAGTTTGGCACCGGCTCGGCAAGTATCCGCTCGACTCAGGATCTGATGTTGCTATCCGGCGTGTCTCCAATAATTCGAAACGGCGATTCGTTTGCCGCCGAGTTCACGGTGCGCAACGCATCGGAGCGCGCCTTCGATGCGACCGTGAAGGCGAAGATCGACGGACTCGCGCAGGTACCGCCGCCGCAAAAGCTCGCGCTCGCACCCGGCCAGGGCACGACCATCTCGTGGAACGTCGCTGTGCCCGCGGTCGTGCGGGAACTCAAATATCACGTCGACGCGAGCGTCGAGCACGGGCCGTCCGACCATTTGGTGATCACCCAGCGCGTGATACCGGCGGTCCCGGTACGCACTCTTCAGGCCACGCTGATGCGGTACGAGAGCCCTATTGTCCAGGCGGTCGCGCGCCCGGCCGACGCGCTCGCCGGCGAGGGCGGCGTGCAGGTCTCGCTGAGTCCATCGCTAGCAGCCGGACTCGACGGCGTGCGTGATTGGATGCGCGCCTATCCGTACGGATGCCTCGAACAACGGGTCTCGGTAGCAGTGGCGCTCGGCGATTTAAAACTCTGGAGCGCGATCATCGCCGACCTGCCCTCGTATACCGATTCCGACGGATTGCTCAAGTACTTTTCCGTAATGGCTAATGGAAGTGACGTACTCACTGCCTATTTCATTTCGATCGCGCATGAAGCGGGACTGACTATTCCTCCCGACTCCGAGGCGACGCTGGAGAAAGGTCTGAGCGATTTCGTCGAAGGCAAGATCGTGCGCGACGGACCGATCCAGGCCGCCGACCTGCCCTTGCGCAAACTGGCTGCGATCGAAGCGCTCGCACGCGCGGGTCACGCCGATCCGGCGATGCTCACCAGTATGACGATTGAGCCGAATCTCTGGCCCGATTCAGCCGTGATCGATTGGTGGAGTATCCTGCTTCGCGTTCCGGAGATTCCCGCACGCGACCAACGTCTCAAGGACGCCGAGCAAATCATGCGCGCGCGGCTCAACCAGCAAGGAACGGCGATGCACTTGTCGAGCAACCCGCGCGACGACATGTGGTGGCTGATGGTCTCACCAGATTGCAACATGGTGAAGCTCGCGCTGTTGCTGCTCGACAGTAACCTGTGGCATGACGACTTGCCGCTCGTGACGCGCGGTGCGCTGGCGCTGCAGACGCGGGGAGCATGGACCGAAACGATCAGCAACGCGTGGGGCACGCTGGCAGTCAGAAAATTTGCAACCGCGTACGAATCGACGCCAGTCACGGGCATCACGAGCGCATCGATTCAGGCGGCGACGCAAAAGCTGAACTGGGCAAACGATCCGAAGGGCGGAAGCCTCGCGTTCGATTGGCCAGCCGCCGCATCCGATTTGAAGATCGATCATGCCGGAAGCGGAAATGCGTGGCTCCAGATTCGCGCGCTCGCCGCGGTTCCCATCACGCAGCCCTTTTCGAGCGGCTATCGAATCACGCGCACGCTCTTCCGGTCGAGAATGCAAACCCTCAGCGATGGAAACGTGGCGACCTGGTGCGAGTGCATCTCAAGGTCGAAGCACAAGCCGACATGACCTGGGTGGTCGTGAACGATCCTATTCCCGCCGGCGCGTCACATCTCGGCACTGGGCTGGGGCGCGATTCAGAGATCGCAACCTCCGGCGAAAAGATCGACACCGAGAGCTTCGTGTGGCCGATTTACTCGGAGCGCGCCTTCGACGCTTTCCGCGCCTACTACGATTATGTACCGAAGGGCACGTTTGATATCGAGTATACGATTCGCCTCAATCAATCGGGCACCTTCCAGCTCCCTGCGACCTACGTCGGGGCACTTTACGAGCCGGAAATGTTGGGCGAGCTTCGAAATTCCAAATTCGAGGTCGCGCCATAGATGCTACGCGCCGCCGCAAGTTTGGGTTTTCTGATCTCAGTCATCGCGGCGTTGGTGCTGGCTTTGAGTGGAACACCGATGCCGCCGTTTGCCGCGGTGCGGGCACACTGGCGGCCATCGGAAGCGCTATTGCTCGATCGCAACGGCGATCCGATTCACGAATTGAGAATGGATTTACACGGCAGACGGTTCGCGTGGACGCCTCTCGATCAAATCTCACCGGCGCTCACAAGCGCGATTGTCGCAGCTGAGGACCATCGCTTCTGGAGCCATCGTGGCGTCGATCTCATCGCGCTCACGACTTCCGCGGCGCGTGCGGTAGTTGGCAAACGCGGCCGAGGTGCGAGCACGATCACAATGCAACTCGCCTCGATTCTCGATCCCACGCTCGGGCGAACGTCCGCGCACAAAGGCGTGCTCCAGAAATTCAGACAAATCTTTGCAGCGATCGCGCTCGAACGCCGATGGTCGAAGCCCGAAATCCTGGAGGCCTACCTAAACCTGGTGACCTACCGTGGGGAGTTGCAGGGAATCGGGGCGGTGTCGCGTGTGATATTCGGCAAGGCGCCACACGGAATCGACTCTGCTGAGGCCGCCGTGCTGGCCGCTCTAATCCGGGCACCGAATGCGCCTCGCGCGACCGTCGCGATTCGCGCCAGCGCGCTGCGCCGCGCAATGGGCTCGTCGAGTCTATCGCCCGGAGCTATCGCGACCGCACTCGATAGCGCGTTCGCGAGTTGCCCTAACCAGTACGCGCGAATCGCGCTCGCACCGCACCTCGCGGAGCGCTTGCTGCTCCGCGAGAAAGGTTCCGCGCGATGCACGCTCGATCGCGAACTCCAACGTTTCGTCATCGACACTCTGCATCGCCAGATCATCGATGTTCGCGACCGGCGCGTTGATGACGCCGCCGTTGTTGTGGTCGAGAATTCCACCGGCGAAGTGTGGGCGTACGTCGGCGGCGCCGGCGAGCTCTCGAATGCGCCGGATTTCGACGCCATCCGTGCGCCGCGCCAACCGGGCTCCACTCTCAAGCCGTTCCTGTACGCACTCGCCGTGGACCAGCACCTGCTCACTGCCGCCTCGCTGATACAAGACACTCCGCTCGAATTGCCCGAGCAGCGCGGAATTTACCGCCCCCTCGACTATGATCGCCAATTCAGGGGCCTGGTCTCGATGCGCACCGCGCTCGCGTCGTCGCTGAATGTGCCAGCCGTGCGCACTACCGACATGGTCGGTGTGGAGGTCTTCGCGGACCGTTTGCGGCGACTGGGTTTCAGCGGTCTCGTCGAAGAGGGCGACTACTACGGGGCGGCTCTGGCGCTTGGCTCGGCCGATGTGAGTTTGTTGCAACTGGTGAATGCATATCGAACACTGGCTAATGGCGGCAGATACTCAGATCTTCGACTGACTACTGACGCCGATACTCACACCTCGACGCAAGTATACTCACCTGAAGCAGCATTCGTGATTTCCGATGTACTATCCGATCGCGCTAGCCGCAGTACTACGTTCGGACTGGAAAACAGCCTCGCGACTCGCTATTGGAGCGCGGTCAAGACCGGTACGAGCAAAGACATGCGCGACAACTGGTGCGTCGGCTATACAGACAAATTCACGGTGGGAGTTTGGGTCGGTAATTCTTCCGGTGCGCCGATGCGTGACGTGACCGGAATCACGGGAGCCGCGCCAACATGGCTCAGCGTGATGAACTATCTGCACGACCGTTTCGGCAGCGGGCAAATTGCGCCCCCGCCCCACGTGACTGTCAGTGCGGTAAGTTTCCCCGGCGCGGTTGAACCGCCGCGGCACGAGTGGTTCGTCGCGGACACCGAGCCTGCGTCATCGCAGAGCCTCGACGACTCCAACCCGCAGATTCTTTCGCCCACCGCGGGTGCGATCATTGCCCTCGACCCGGATATCCCTGCGGGCGCTCAACGAGTCGTCTTTGAGGCCAGCCGCGGCGCGCATGATTCGCACTGGATCCTGGACGGTCACGCGCTCGCGCCCGTTCGGGGTACCTTCCTGTGGACTCCCTCGCCTGGGACGCACACCCTTTCTATCGCTCGCGAATCGGGTCAGTCGCTTCAGACGATTGAATTTTTGGTTCGCGGCACGGAGCGAAGCACTCTTGCAGAAGATGATCGGACGCTCGATCAGCAGCTACAATGAAGCACGGTGTGCGGTAGCAAATGCATGATACTCGCGAGTGCAAAGCAGTGAACCCATGATCATTCTCACCGGCGGCGCGGGCTTCATCGGCAGCAATCTGCTGGGCGCGTTGAATGCAAAGGGCATCACCGATGTCCTCGTAGTCGATCGCCTCGGCGATAATTATCGCAACCTCTGCGATCTGCGGTTCTCGGATTTCATGCAGCCCGGAGAATTCGCTCGCGCAATGGAGCGCAGGATTCTCCCTGAAAAGATCGAAGCGATTCTTCATCAGGGCGCATGCGCCGACACCGCCTGCGACGACGGCCGCTACATGATCGAAAACAACTTCATGTTTTCGAAGTCGATTCTGCACTTCGCGCTCTCGAGCAAAGTTCCGCTGGTATACGCATCAAGCGCCGCCGTGTACGGCTCGTCGACCGCCTTCGCACCGTCACGCGAAGACGAGCGTCCACTCAACCTCTACGGCCTGTCCAAACTCGCCTTCGACAATCACGTCCGCAGCGCCGCCGCAAAATCCGAAAGTACTGTCGCCGGTCTCCGCTACTTCAACGTCTACGGTCCGCGCGAATCCCACAAAGGCAAAATGGCGTCGATGGTGTATCAGCTCTACCGGCAGTTGAAGACTGGCGGGCGCGCACGGCTGTTCAAGGGCACCGACGGATACGCCGACGGAGAGCAGCGGCGTGATTTTGTTTTTGTGAACGACATTGTTCGCGTGAACCTGGCGCTTGCCGAAGGTCCCGTGCGCAACGGCATCTTCAACGTCGGCACTGGACAAGCGCGCACCTTTAACGACGTTGCCAACATAGTAATCGCGCGGCTCGGTGCGGGTGCGATTGACTATGTACCATTCCCCGAGAACCTGGCGCATAGGTATCAAAGCTTCACGCAAGCCGATCTCTCGGCGTTGAGGAATGCCGGCTACACCGAATCCTTCACGACGCTCGAAAATGGAATCGCGCAGTCGATCGATGCGTGGGATCGCGAGTACGAGTCAATCAGCTAGTAACGCGCGCGCGATGCGAGTTCGCGGCATCGTTTTCGATTCGCGACGATTCCGATAACACACCGCTCGGCAAACTGCGCGATCGATCGCTCCATCATCTCGATCGCATCGAACACGTTTGCGGCCGCCGCGCCCTCGAAGACGTTCAAATTCAGCTCGCCCCGCTCCAGCGCAAGTCGCGCCGCACGCTCGCATCCCAACACCTGGAAGCAGCATTGGATCATCGTCTCCGGAATCACTGGATTGATCTTCCCTGCGAAGATTGACGAGCCTTCCTGAACGGCCGGCAGAACTATTTCGCCGAAGCCGCCTTCCGGACCCGACGCAAGCAGGCGCAGGTCCTGCGCGATCTTGATCAGGACCTCCGCAAGCATCCCGAGCTGCGCGGACACTGCCGCAATGTCGTCTATATTCTGCGCCGCGTCGTAGAGATTGCGCCGCAGAGTAAGTTTCTGCCCGGTGATCTCGTTCAACCGCTTCACGATCGCGCGCCGATAGATCGCCGATGCTCCGCTTCCAGAGCCAATCGCGGTGCCTCCCAGGTTTATCTGCGCGAGCGCTCGCACGCTTCGCGCCAGTTCGCCGCCGCGCCGCGCAATCACCTCCGCGTGGCCTCCAAAGAGTTCGCCGAGCGATACCCGCGCCGCGTCTTGTAAGCAGGTGCGCGAGATCGTCATAACCGGCCGCAGCTCTCCGGCTTTGGCGCGAAGTGCCGCGACGCACTTGCTGAGCGCGCGTCGCAAACCGCTCCACCGGCTGAGCACCGTCATCCGCACCGCCGTATGGCAGACGTCCGCCGTCGATTGCGAAGCGTTGACGTGCACCTTGGGATGCACCGGTTGATAAGCTCCGCGCGCACCGCCGAGATGCTCGCTGGCGAGATTCGCGATGACCTCGTTCACGTTCATGTTGACCGCGATACTTCCGCCGCCGGCGAGCATGTCGATCGGAAACTGCGCGAGATGCTCGCCGCGAATCAGAGCGTCGCAAGCGCGTTCGATCGCGGCCAGACGCCGCGCGTCGATCACGTGTGCATCGCGATTGGCGCGTGCGGCGGCCTTTTTGACCGTCGCGAGCGCACGAATGTAGTCGGGATAATTTCCGAGCAGACGCCCGGAAAAGCTCAAGTTCTCGACCGCTCTGAGCGTCTGGATTCCGTACAGCGCGTCCGCCGGAACCGCGCGTTCGCCCAACAAATCTCTCTCGACGCGAGCCCCAGGTATCGCGGCGAGCCGTCTGCGATTCGATCCGCGCGCGCTTCGCGGCGTGACCGACCTATGCCGTGCGGCCATAGCGGGCCATCTGCAAGCCTTTGCTGCTCCGCGTTCCAGGCCTGGTGTCGTACGCGAGCAGCGCGACCAGCCGCGTCGTGCGTCCGCTAATCGGTGTGACGCGATGAATCGAGTTGCGTCCTTCGAACAGCAGCAGCGTTCCGGGATGCATCGCGACGCGCACGACACCTTCGGCGGAACCCTCGAGCAAACGCTGGACGCGTGGATAGTTCTCCTCGGTGGCGCTGCGAATCAGCGGGACGTATTCGAAATCGCCGCCCGCCTCCGAGGGCCGCAGCGCAATCGACGTGACGAAGTCCGTCTGATCGTAGTGCCAGTGCAGGCGTTCGCCCTCCCCCATCACGGCGAGATTGAGTGCGCCCATCGGATCGGCGTAGCGATAGAGGCGGTCCTTTTTCAGCGCCGCCGCAATAAATTCCATCAGCGGATCCCATTCGAACAAATTTCGCATTAGCGAGTGGCCGGGAAATTGATCGTAAGCTACGACGCCCACCGAGGTCGGCTCGAAAAATTTGCGCGGATGATCGTTGGGCCAGGAAGGATCGGGAGCTTCGAGATAAGGCGTGCCCGTCACGACGCTGTGATACGCGCGCGACGCGAGCGAATCGCCCTCGCGCACGAGTATCGCAACCGCTTCAGGCTTAATGAAACCGGGCAGTTCGCACGCGCCGGTGCGATCGAGCTGCTCGCGGCAACGCCGCGTCAATTCGCGCGTGGCGTCACCGCTCAAATCGAGAATCGGGTAACGCTCGAGATCGATCAGGTCTGCCGGCGACTGCCATGCCGACAAGATTTTGTTAGCGGCCTTCGTTTGCATGTTCTGAGCGACCTCGTTTTTCGACCTTACGATCGCGTTCCGGATAGTACAATCGCGACGACTGATTTTTCCTAAGGCGCATTCTTCAGCGGATGCTGCCTGAAAAAATCCAGCATTGTCGTCGTCCACTCTTTGGGCCATCGCATATGATTGCCAAGACCGATCACCGATCCAGTGGCAGTAGCCGTTGATTCTTCAGGAGCCTTGGGATCGGTCCCGCATGAATCGGTACACGAGTAGACCCGGCGATGGTGATTGTCGAGGATCACGTCATCGACGACGACGCCAGCCGCGTTCAACTCGCTTGCCATCTGCTCACCATTGGGACAGATCCCGCCGACGTCGCAGGCGTTATGGATATGCATGGTTCGCGCGACCGGATTGAAGATCTGAATCTGTTTGTTGTTTGGGGGCACTCCAGCTACTGGCTGCTGCGGGCAAGGATCGTCGAACGCGCCGAACGGATTGGGTGCGGAATAGACCGCTGCCGCCGCGATGTTCGGACGATTCACCGCATACAGATATCCCATCGCGGCGCCGTTGGACCATCCGGAGATGTAAATCCGCGCGGTATCGACCTTTCCGGTCGCGACCTCTGCCGCGATGAAGTGATCGATCGTCGCCGCGTCCGCATTTTCCCGCCAGATCGTGTCCCCGATCCTTACGTCGCCCGCCGGGTTCAACTGGCGATACCAATTGTCCCATCCAACCCCCGAGTTGTCCGGATATGGATAGTAGTGCGTCGTCTTGCGGCCCTCAGGCGCCAACACTATGTATCCGACACTCTTCGGATCATCGCTGAGTGAGAGGGAATTCTGCTGGTCAAGTATATTAGTCTGAGTAATCCATCCGGCGGAGAACAGTGACGGATGTAAGTAAACGATCATTGGTAACTTGCTATTCGTGCCGGCGGATTTCGGCTCGTACAGGCAGGCGTATCGATCGATTTTGTCCGCGTCTTGCCACGGCCCAAGCAGCTTGCCGTCGCCGCAACTGGGTTTGACGTCCGAAATTACCGCTGCCGACGGAGCGCCAAACGGCCCGCATGCAGTCGGCGGCTCCTTGGCCGCGCTGCCGCACGAAAACAAGAACGCGATCATCGCCAGGCAGATACTTCTCTTCACGACCCTGCTTCTAACATGCATTTGCTTGTCAGTCTCGTCTTGGGGGCGTAAAGGTCGGAAGGGCGCGCGTTTGTGCTACCGCTTGGAGGTTTCACCCGATGAATCTTGGCACCTTGGGCGTTGATGCATTGATGGATTCCATGGCCGGCAAAGAGCTCGCGAATTTCGCGCGCAAGATCGAGAAGCTCGGCTACAGTACGCTGTGGTTTCCCGAAGCCTTCGGCCGCGATCCGTTCGCGCTGGCCGCGCACCTCCTCACAGTGACCGATAAATTGATCGTCGGCACGGCGATCGCTAATGTCTGGAAGCGCGAACCTGTCGCGATGATCGGCGGCGCACGGACGCTCGCCGAGATGTTCCCCGACCGCTTTGTCCTCGGCATCGGGATCAGTCACGGCCCGATGATGACGCGGGTGGGAATCAACTACGCGAAGCCGCTGACCTTCATGCGCGACTACCTCGCCCGCCTCAAAGAGGCTCCGTACGGTGCGGCGAAGCCGTCGATCGAGGCGCCAATCGTGATCGCTGCCCTGCTTCCGAAAATGCTCCGGCTCGTCGCCGCCGAAGCCGACGGGACTCTCCCGACCTTCGTCACGCCGGAGCGGACTGCGCAAATTCGCGCCGAGATCGGTCCCGATAACTTGATCTGCGTGCAACAGGTCTCGATGCTTGAGAAGGACCCGAACAAGGCGCGCACAGCAATTCGCGGGCTGATTGGATTTTACCTCGGACTTCCCAACTACCTGCAGAGCTTCAAGCTGATGGGCTTCGGTGACTCGGACTTTGCCGGTGGCGGCAGCGATCGCCTGGTCGATGCGATGGTTGCGTGGGGCGACGAGCAAGCGATTCGCGATCGAGTCGCCGCGCAGTATAGGGCTGGCGCAACGCATGTGTGCATAACGCCGGTTGGACTTGCCGGCGCCTGGCGCGGCAAATCGGAAGGCAGCACCCGCGAGCGAGTGACGCCCGTCGAGCGCGCGCTCGAAGCGCTCGCGCCGCGATGAACTGGCTAATCTTAATTGATTAATCGAGTAGTCATTCGAACCGCGATCTGACTACTGGAGTCATTATGCAGATCGATCACGATGAGATCATGCACCGCGCCGCCGCGATTTCGCCGACGCTCGCCGCGCATGCCCGCGAATGCGACGCCGCCCGCAAGCTCACCGCCGAAAGCATGGCGGCCGTGGTCAACGCCGGCCTGTTCCGCATTCCGCAGCCGCGCCGAGTGGGCGGCTACGAGCTGACCCTGCGCACCCTCGCCGACGCCGTCACCTGCCTCTCCGAGGTGTGCCCTTCGAGCGGCTGGGTGCTGATGGTGATGGGCGCGCATCACTGGTGCATGGGTTCGTTTCCAGAAGCGGCGCAGGACGAAGTCTTTGGCGACGGCAGCGACGGCCTGGTCGCGGGCACGCTCTCGTCGCAAGGCACCGCCAGCGTTGTCGATGGCGGCTATCGCGTCGAAGGACAATGGCAATTTTGCAGCGGTGTCGATCACGCTCACTGGGTAATCCTCGGATGCGCCGACGCCGCGACGCACGGGCCGCTGGTCCACGTCGTCGTGCCGCGCGCCGAGCTCGAAGTCGATGACACCTGGCACGTGATGGGCCTGCAGGGCACCGGCAGCAAGGACGTGGTCGCGCACAATCTGTTCGTGCCGACGCATCGAACGATCGACACGCGCACTCTGTTTCGCGGCGCGAGTCCTCACGCCGCAAATCACGCCACGAATCTGTATCGACTCTCCGCGGAGGCGATGCTGTCAGTGTCGGTATCGACCGCGGTGCTTGGTTCCGCAAAATTCGCGCTGCGTCATTTCATCGAGCACACCAAGGAGCGGCGCGTCATTCTTACCGGCGCGCGAAAAGCAGAGCATGGGCCGACGCAGGTGCGATTGGCGGAGGCCGCCGCCGAGATTCATTGCGCGGATCTGCTGATTCACGACATCCTCGCGGAATTCGAACGCCTGATGGCGAGTGGCGAGCGCTTCGACAACAATCACCGCGTGCGTGCGAAGTGGCAGGCCGCGTATGCCGCTGAGCTATGCCGCCGCGCGGTAGCGCGGATGTTCTCAGGCTCCGGTGCTCATGCGGTGTACACGCCGAGCGCGCTTCAGGCCGCATTTCGCAACGTCAATGTCGGCGCGCAGCACGCCAGCATCGACTTCGACAATTCCGCCGAACTCTACGCTCGCGTCCGGCTCGGCTTGAGCTCGTGATTTGTACGGAGATTCTTCAGGGCATCTCGAGCAGACAATTCGCGCATAGCGCCCATCGAGCGTGTCCGCCCGCCGGCACAACCAGGATTGCCGCGATCGACAGCTGCGCGTCGCCGCAACGCCGACAGATCAAGTCGCCGCCCTCGCACCGCGCTTCGAACCCAAACTCGGCAATCGCGGCGGGGTCGTCAATCAACTCGACACGTATAAGGTTGAGTTCAGTTTCCAACGAATCCCCCGTGGACTAGCGACGCTCTTCCCCGTTTATTTTTCGACGCGCCCGGCCGGCGAGCGTGTGACTCAATTCAGATGTGCACCGGCTTGTGCATTCATCGAATCAAACAGCTTGGCAACCTGCACGACCATCTGCCGTCCCTGCCGAATCACGAACTTCTCGCGCTCCAATCGCGCCAGATGCTCGGTCACTCTTGGCCGCGAGGCGCCGACCAGGTTGGCGATGTCCTTGTGGCTGAAAGATACGCGCAGCAGCGTGCCGCGCGATTCCTCGATTCCAAAATCCGCGCACAGCTCCAGCAGCGCGATGGCGATTCGTTCGTGCAGACCGAGGTTCAAGAAGCTCGAGCTGCGCAGCAGGAGCCGGTACCACTGCTTCAAATCGTTGCGATGAAATTGTTTGAAGGCGGATTCGGACGCATTTGCGGTAATGCCGTCGAAATCATCCCAACTTACAGTGCCGACGCGGCAATCGTTATAAGCCTCGCACTGAAAACCGGACTGGCTGAGCGGCAGCGCCGGAAATTCCGGAATTGGCCCCGGCGCGAGCATCGCGACTGTGACGCGCTCATTGCGCGCGTTGCGGCAGGTGATTCGTGCGATTCCTGCTAACAAAATGTGAGCATCGCGGGCTAGCGCAGCGTCGCGCAGGATTATTGCGTGCCGTTTGTAGTTGGCCAGCGCCAGCGCGCCGACCAGAAGTGTAAGTTCAGCCTGAGAAAGCCACGATAGAGCCTTGAGCCTGCTCAGTCTGTCGAGGTCGGTGTCACGTGAAGTGTTTCTTTCATTCAAATTTGCACCAAGGCAGCAGCTCAAACCATATGCCTTTACCATCTGCAAAGGAAACCAAATGTCACCTATAGGACAAATTTCGATTGTTCTTTAGAGAACCTCAGATGACAGAACGGAGGAAACCTGATGCAACAACAGGCGGCCACCGCCTGCTATGGGTTAGGGCAAACTACGACGTGCTTTTCCGTACTCAGAGTCAGCCGCAGAGATATGAGTTTGCGCCAAGAAGCCTTCCAATCGATCGCGATTGATGACCAGCTGGCGACTGTTGCGCGTAATCAAATGCTTGCGCTCGAATGTGATCAAGTGTTCGGTGATTCGCGGCCGCGAAGCGCCAACCAGTTCAGCGAGATCCCGATGACGGGTCGGCAGCGTCAGCCGGATTCCCTTTGGATCAGGGATGCCGAAATTTTCACTTAGTTCGAGCAGACTCAGAGCCAAACGTTCTTCCAAAGTGCAGCTCATGAAATTTGCGCAGCGCAGTTGCACCAAATCCCAGCGGCCAAGGTAGCTCTCCGCCATCCGCTTGAAGTCCGCCGACGCGATGCCGAGTGAGATTTCAACGAACGCTTCGAGATCGATCGTCCCTACCCGGCAAACGGTGACCGCTTCGCAGCGAAAATTGTAACTGATGCCGAGAACCGGCGGCGGGAAACCCGGAATCATGCCGGGCGCGACCATGATCACCAACGTGCGCTGACCCTTGCGATTGCGGCAAGTGATTCGCGCCACGCCCGTTAACAGGATGTATGCGGAATCGGGGGAATGCTTCTCGTCGAAAATGATGGCGCGCTTTTCGACCGTGCTGACGGTCAGCGCGTCGGAGAGCCTTTCCAGTTGGCGCGCGGTGAGCCAGGAGATGTTTTTGAGGCCCCGCAATCTTCGGGTGCCAATTGATGCACGAAGCGCAGACATAACCGCAATGTATCAGACCTGTTGGTGCGCAAGCTGAATAACGCTCGCGACATTAAGTGATTCGACGGATTTTGTTATCTATGTAACAGATGATTCTCGCCGTCCGGGTAAAGGCATGGTACCGTGCCGCGCGATCCATATAAGCAGCGCCAGCGCCGGAATCGTCGCCACCGTCGTCAGCATGAAGAACGGCACCCAGCCGAGTTTGTCGGCCAGCACTCCTCCCGAAGACGCGATCATCGTGCGCCCCACGGCCGCCAGCGACGACAGCAGCGCGTATTGAGTCGCGGTGAATGCGGGCGAGCAGAGGCCCGAGAGATAGGCCACCAGCGCTGTGCCCGCCATCGCGCCGGTGAGATTCTCGGCGGCGACGCATAGCGCGAGATAGTCGAGCCGATGGCCGCCTACTGCCTGCAACACGTAAAACAAATTGCCGGCCGACTGCAGCACTCCGCACAGAACGAGTGCGCGCATCACGCCAAGTTTCGAGGTGACCACGCCGCCGACAATCGCGCCGGCCACGGTTGCGAAGAATCCGACCAGCTTCGAAACTGCGGCGATCTCGTTGAGCGAGAATCCGAGCGAGATGTAGAGCGGCATCGCCATCACTCCTGCCATCGCTTCGCCGAGCTTGTAACCGACGATGAAAATGACGATCGCCGGCCACATCGGGCGACGCATGAAATCCGCGAACGGCCCCGTAACCGCGGTCGCGAGCCACTCGCGGACTGCGTCCCATCCTCGCTGAGCGGTAGGCTGCCGCGCGTCGGGCGGAGTCGCCGGCTCGGGCCCGAAGATAAACACGAGCATTCCGGCGGCCAGCAAGGCCGCCATGGTCGAGTAGGCCGCGAACCAACCCCAGCTGGCCGCGATTATCAGCGCGCCGGCGCCCGACACCAGCATCGCGATTCGGTACCCGGTCTGGATCATCGCGGCGCCGGGACCCTGCTGCTCGGGCGTGAGGATTTCCACCCGGTAGGCGTCGATCACGACGTCCTGGCTCGCGGACAGAAACGCAACCAGCAGCGCCAGCGCCCCCATGCGCGGGAGATCGACTTTCGGATTGCATGCGCCCAGCGCGAGCGTCACCGCGATGAGCGCGAGTTGAATCGCGATACCCCAGCCGCGCCGGCGCCCCAGCGGAATCGGTGGTGGCAGCCGATCGATCAACGGCGACCACAGGAACTTGAAGGCGTACGGGGTGCCGACCAGCGCGAATGCGCCTATCGTCGCACGGCTGACGCCCGCCTTGGCGAACCATGCCGACAGCGTCGAAAACGTCAGCGGCAGCGGGATGCCGCTGGCGAAACCAAGCGGCAGGATCAGCATGACGCGCGGCTCGGTGTACTCCGCAAGCGACCGCCGCCACGCCGCCATACCCCTCGCCCCCACCGTCACGCGCGTAGTCCCTGGCATGGTGAATTCATATCACCTGGAATAGCGATATTCTTGCAGTAATGATGCTAATGTGGCGTTAGCCCGCAGCTACTTTCCTTGATAACGACTCCCGGTCTGCTACGATTGTCGCCGCGATGGGCGCCTCTTCACCAACCGGAAACAGTTTCAGGCCGCGGCTGACGCAGGACGAGAAAACCGCGGAAACGCGACGCCGCCTGCTCGACGCTGCGATAGTGTGCCTGATCGATCGCGGCTACGCGAACACGACCACTTCCGAAATCGCCGAACGCGCCGGCCTTTCCCGCGGCGCGCAGCTTTACCATTTTCCAAGGAAAGAAGAATTGCTCACCAGCGCCGTCGAGCACCTCTTCCAGTTGATGTTCCGCGAGATGAAGGAGAAGGTCAGCCGGCTGACCAACGAGAATGATCGGCGGGCAATGGCGATCGATCTGTTATGGGAGATTGCCAACGGCCGCTTCATGACCGCCTGGATCGAGCTGATCGTCGCGAGCCGCACCGATGCGTACCTGCGCGAGTCGGTGAGCGCGGCGAACGATCGGGCGGCGGAATTCATCGATCAATCCTTCAAGGAACTCTTCCCGCGGCCCGCCGCCGCCGGCGACGACTACGACCTGATCCCGCAAGTCGTGCTCATGCTCCTCCAAGGGATGGCGCTCGAGGCCCAGACGCTCAACCCGAAGCTGGTGGCGAGAATCCTGACCGCGCTAAAAACCTTCAGACTGTAGCCGCCCGACTTCATTGAAACCCGCCTTGGGTTTCCGCTTCCTGCGCGGCGCGGCTGGCTATGTCGGCCAGGAGCAGCAACATCGCGAGCGGGGCGATTGGGATCATTGCGTGGCCGGCCAGTGAGCGCGCGAATAGCGGCAGCAGCCAGATGAAGGCGAGCAGAGATTTTTCCCACGGCAGAAAACCGGTGCGGCGGCCTTCGAGCGCAAGCCATGCGATCGGCAGCGCGAGTATGACCAGGTCGTAGTCCATCACGTAGGGCGTCACGAGCAAGACGCCGGTTGCCAGCGCGGCGGCGTGAAGATCGAAGCTAGCGGTTCGCCGCCAAATCCAGATGACAATGATCGCGGCAATCAAGCTTATCGCGGCCTGGAAGGTGTAGGCGGTCGCGACGCTGAAGCCCCACAGGCGAGCCGCCGCAAATGCGCTCTGCAGTTTCTCGAATCCGCTGCCGCCTTGCTCGAGCACTACGTGACGGGTGAAGGCGATGCTGGAAAAAAACGCCTGCCACGTTTGCGCGCCGAAACTCGCGAACGACAAGGCTGCGAGCAATACGACCGTGACCGACGCCGCCGCGATCGCGCGCCAGCGGCCGCCGGCGATCAGAAAGATCGGCACGAGGATGCCGTACTGCGGCTTGTAGCTCATGAGCCCGAACATCACGCCGGCGAGAATCGGGCGGCGTTTGAGCGTCAGCAGGGCGGCTCCCAGCAACCCGAGAGTAAGGAATCCATTCTGGCCGTTGGTCAGATTGACCAGAGCGCCGGGAAAAGCGATCGCCAGCTACAGCGAATCGCGCTCAGGATCGATTTTCCACATCGTGGCGAGATACGCGGCGAAAGTTGCGGCCGTCCAGGCGAGCAACGACCACGCGTATGGGATTAGCGCGAGCGGCAGGATTATCAGGAGATATACAGGAGGGTAGTGAAAACCGGCGAAGCCGACGGCTGGGTCCGCGACGGCCGAACGTTCTACCGTCCACAGGTGCGCGACATTGTAAACGGCGGACGGAGCGCCGTGGAGCGCCAGCCACGACGCGGACCACGGGTCGATGAAGTCGGCGCCGATCGGATCTCCCGCGGGATCGACGAGTCCCTTGCTCCGCAGCAGCCAGACGATGGCGCTTACGACGTAAACTAAGAGTAACAGCTTTGGATATACGACGAGGCGCCGGCGCGTCAGCCACGGCGCATTTCTGAAGAAGTCGAGCATCGAGCTACCGGTCAACCATCCTCCGCGCGAGTCTCCCCACATCCGCGAAATCGACGGCTGCGGCTCGGCTGCGAACCTCAATAGCAAAGGGCGCGCGCCACAACCAGCGGCGATTATGCGGAGCGGAAATAGTGGCTGGGGGTTTTGCCGAACGTCAGCCGAAACGCCGAGATGAATGCGCTGATGCTGTCGTAGCCGACGTCGAAGGCGACGGTCGTGACTGCGTCGCCGGCAGCGAGCAGCCGCAACGCATGACCGAGCCGGAGTTGCTGACGCCATTTGCCGAAGCCGAGACCGGTTTCGATTTTGAACAGGCGCTCGAGGGTGCGTTTGCTGGCGCCCGCAATCTTCGACAGCTCGACGAGCGATCGATCGTCGGACGGCTGCTTCTGCAGCATCGCGGCAATTCGTTTCGCGCGCGCGTCGCGCGGCAACGGGAGATGGACCGCGTCGGATTGCATCACGTGAAGCTGATCGAGCAACACCGACGCGAGGTGCGCGTGAGCAGGGTTGCGAAGATTGAGGCTGTCGAGCTCGACGATGCGGAGAATCAATTTGCGGAGCAGGGGAGATATGCCGATGACGCGGGGTTCGTCGGGAAACGAGCGGCTCAGGCGCGGCAAGAGGTACAGCGTTCGCAGCGACACTGCGCCCGACATCTGGATTGAATGGCGCGTGCCGGCGGGAACCCAGACGCCCCGATTGGTCGGCACCACCCACGACGCTTCGGGCGTCCGCACCGTCATCACGCCGCGTGACGCGTAAATCAGATGATGCCACGGATGCGTATGAGTTCGGATCACCTGCCCGTCTGCGTACTCGGGCACCGTGCCGGTGCGGACCTGGTACTTGTACGAGTCAAAAAACCAGTGACGCTTTTTCGGCATCGGTTGGCAATCTATCGCAAGACGGCCAATCGCTCAAAGTGGTAAACGTGCGCCAGTATCGACGCGGAGGAGGATCGAACCATGCTCGGCGACTGCGAAGTTATGGCATTCGTTGGAACCAACCAGCCGGAACGAGCCAAAGCGTTTTACGGCGGAGTGCTCGGCCTCAAGTTAGTCGAGGATGCCTGGTGGGCGATCGTCTACGAGGTGGGCGGGATACACCTTCACATCGAGAAGGCGCGCGAAAAATTCACGCCGGTGCCTTTCACCGCGCTAGGTTGGAAGGTTCCCGACATCAAGGCGAGCGTGGAGCAGCTCGCGAAGAAGGGCGTCAGGTTCGAGCGCGTTCCGGAGCTGCAACAGGATGACGCGGGAATCTGGACCACGCCGGATGGATTGGCCAAAGTGTGCTGGTTCAAAGATCCTGACGGCAACCTTCTATCGCTGACCCAGTTCCCGAAGTGAGTAATCAAGAGTGAGAAGCTAATGCAATGGCTATACAACTCGACCATATGATTCTCGCCGTGAACGATCGAAAAAAGAGCGTCGAGTTCTACGTCGGTATCCTCGGCCTTAAGTATGAGGGCGATCGGCAGCCATTTTCGATACTCCGCGTGACGCCTGACTGCACCCTGCAAATTGCGCAATGGGGCACCAAGGGCGGCGAGCATCTTGCGTTCGCGATGTCGCGCAAGGAATTCGACGAAGTCTTCCGCAGAGTCATCGACGCGAAAATCGAATACGGAGACGACTTCCACTCGGTCGGAAATATGCGCGGTCCGGGCGACGAGACAGTCGAGTCGATCAATTCAGCCGGCGGCGGCGCGCGCGGGCCGCGGAAGAATCTCTACTTCTTCGACCCGAGCCGGCACTTGATCGAGATCCGGCACTACGAGGTCTGAGCCGTCAGTGGCCGACCTCGTCGCCGCGCGAAGCCTCCATCCAGGCGTTGATTAGATCGTCAGCCTCGTCGGGCTCGAGACGGCCGTCCCTGACCGCGGCGAGGATTTCGAGGATAGCGTCATCGCGGCTGAGTTTCACAGTCGCGCCGGGGCTGAATTTGGCCGACTGACTATCGGAAGCCGGCTTGTCAGCATCCGACTTAGTAGTCGATTCAGTATTCGACTGAGTAGTGCTCGCGGCCTGATGGTGCGGACGGTTGCGCACGTCGCGGGCGGCTTCGCGAATTTTGTCGCGCATCTCGCGCGCGGCCTGCCGCACGCGCTCGCGCATTTCGTTGCGCGCCTCGCGCGAGCCGCCGCGGACCGCGTTCGCGACGAGGTCGCCGATTTCCTTGCCGAGTTTCGAGAGCCGGTCGCCGACATCGCCGGGAACCTTCTCTTCGATATCGGCGATCGCACGCTCGACTTCGCGGAGTCCTTCGCTGACACTGCGTTTCACGTCGCGGGTGACTTCGCGCACGATGCCGCTCGAGAGCCCGCCGCTCTCGGCAACGAACTGGCCGGCGGCGTCGAGCACGCTGCGCACGAAAGCGGGGATCTCGCCGCCAAGATCGTCGACGAAATCCTCAAAGGGAGCGGAGAAAGCTTCGGCGGCCCGTGAGCGATAGCCGCGGCCGGAGAAATCGCGCTCGCGCGCGTCGGCACTGGCGACAATCACGTCGGCGCCGCGCGTCTCGACGGCAATTTTGGTGCGCGCACCCGAGGCCGGCTCGGGACCGACGGGACCGTGAACATGATTGCGGCCGAGCCATTTGAGCGCGTCGGCGTCGATACCGTAAGTGCGGATTCGACCCCATCCGGCGGAGGCGTCGAGCTCGAGCGACGCGGTCGCATCCACTTCGATGTTGACGCGGCCGCGGCTCCTGACGCTCCAGCTTTTGTCGAGGGGGAAGGGGCCGGCGAGATCGACGGCGCCGCCCACATCTTCAAGATTGAGCGAGCCGCCGACGCGGCTGATACGTGCGTTGCCACCGATGAAGCCGACTGCGACTTCGCCGGCGACGCCGTCGGCCGCGAGCTTGCCGCCGATCTTGCCAATCTGCAGCCCGCCCGACAGGTTGGAGACGCGCACCTTGCCGCCAACCACGCCGGCCTCGACGTGGGCGGCGTCTTCGATTTCGAGATGTCCGCCGATCACCCGCGCGATGAACGGCGCATGCACGCTGAGCAGGTTGGCACCGCCGGCGATCTTTTCGATCGCCACTTCGCCGTCGATGGCGCGGCAATCGAATCCGCCAGCGACGTGGCTGAAGGTAATCGCGCCAGCGGATTCGACCGAAAGCGCGCCGCGGACTTTCAGGCCATCGATTGCGCCGGCCTCCTTGATTGTGACGTTACCGCTGACGGTGTCGCGCATCGAGATGGCGCCGATGCGGTGGGCGTGGAGATTGCCGCGAACGCGCGTGACGACGAAGGGCGTGCCGAGATCGGAGAGGTCGAGGTTGCCCGCAAGATCTTCGACTTCGACGGTGACGCCGGCGGGGACTGCGATGCTGGCATTGTCGCGCAGCGTCACTTCGGCGACGCCAGCGTTGGTAGTCACGCGGGGAGCGGTGTTCGAATCGATCTCAACAGTGGGACGATCTCCGCCCGTGACTTTCAGATTTCCGGCTGCGCGCAGGATGCGGACTGATTCAACTCCTTCGAGCGTCGAGATGGCCATGGCGGATTCCCTCCGTTGAGTTCCCTTACGCGTCTTTGGTGCGGGGCTCGTTGAGTGCGGCGAGTGCTTCTTCGGGCGTGAGCTTGCCGCCCTTGAGATCGGCCAGGACCGAGCGGCGCCGCGAGCCGTTGTCGTCGGAAGTGGAAGCTTCGGGCGCGGACTTGGCGGAATAGCCGAGCGCGGTGATCACCTCGTCGAGGCGTGCGCGCACGGTCGGGTACGAGACGCCGAGTTCGCGCTCGACCTCGCGGATGACGCCGCGGTTCTTGATGAAAACCTCGATGAAGTCGATCTGCGCACCGGTGAGCTTGAGGAGTGCGGGCGGCGCGAACTCTCCTTCGATGGAGATCTTGCAATCGGGGCAGTCGAGGCGGGCGACGGTCAGATCGCCGTCGCAAGATGGGCATTTGAGAATTATCGGCCTCATTGAGCTCCAATATTGACCTAAATATTGAATCTGTCAAGTCTAATATTAATAATATTAAGAATGTGCAAAGAGGAGCAAAGGGTGCATTTCTCGCCCTGTTGGTAAACGGCGAAAATGCCAATTTCTACCATATGTTGTGGTCTTCGGATTAGCAGACTACCAAGGGTAGTTTCGTTCCGTCAAAAAGAGTTTTTTGCTTGAAGACGGTCCCGCGCACATTTCGGGAGAGCAAAGGGTGGGTGAGTGTTGCGAGTTGTTCACTCCCTGCGAGTAGCACAAAAAGCCCGCGGGCATCAGGCCTAAAAGTTCATCCCCTTCGAGAGCACGACTCAAGACATGAAGTTGGATGCGGCGATTCAAAACCGGTACCGGCTTCGCTGGCGCGAAGCTGTCCGAGATCCTTCCTACCGCTCGCGTTGCTCGCTTCGTCAGGACGACAGGAGGGGACGCTCGCGCGAAGCTGTCCGAGATCCCTTCGACTACGCTCAGAGCAGGCTCTTCCTGCTGCTCGCGTTGCTCGCCCAGTCAGCGATGACAGAGAGGAGCTTCGCAATTGCTCGCTTCGGTCAGGATGACAGAGATCAGACGGCGGGAGGCGCGGGGTGTTGTTGGCTTAGGCAGTGGACAGAGCCGAGGCCCCAGATCAGGTCGGTCGAGGGGACGCTGACTACCCGGCGATTGGGGAAGAGGCGTTGTAGAGCTTGTGCGGCGAGGGCGTCGGTGGGGGCGTCGAAGGTAGGCATCAGGAGTGCGCGGTTGGCTATGTAGAAATTCGCGTAGGAGGCGGGCAGGCGGGTGCCGTCGTAGATAACGGCGGGGGGCATCGGCAGAGTTTCGATTTTGAAGGGGCGGGCGTCCTGATCGCGCATCGCCCGGAGGCGGTCGAGGTTGTCGCGGAGCACAGCGCGGTTCACGTCGGCGGGATCGTCCTCGGCGACGGTGACGATAGTGTCGGGGGCGACGAAGCGGGCGAGGTCGTCGATGTGGCCGTCGGTGTCGTCGCCGGCGATTCCGTCGCCGAGCCAGAGCACATTGGTCACGCCGAGGTACGTGCGGAGGTAATCCTCGATATCGGCGCGGGTGAGCGACGGATTACGGTTCGGGTTGAGCAGGCATGACTCGGTCGTGAGCAGGGAGCCGGCGCCGTTGACGTCGATCGAGCCGCCTTCGAGCACGATGCCGGGCTCGATCACGTCGAAGCCGTAGCGAAGTCCAAGCCTTTGCGGGACGACGTCGTCGAGGTCGAAGGCGCCGTACTTCTCGCCCCACGAATTGAAGCGCCAGTCGAGCGCGATCTGAATCGGGCCGGCGGGCGCGTCGGTCGGGAGGCGGTTGACGAAAATCGGGCCGTGGTCGCGCGCCCATGCGTCGTTAGTCGGCAGATGAAATATGTCGATCGGCAGAAGCGGGCCGGGCGCTTCCCTTTTGGTGCGGCGAGCGGCGTCGCGAATCATCGCGCGCACTTCGTCGAGCTGAGTTGTGTCAGTGACCGCCAGGCGGACGGGCTCGAAGCGTGCGATATTCGCGACCATGTCCGCGTAGATGGGCGGGATGACCTCGAACTTGCCGGGCCAGGTGTCGCGATTATGCGGCCATGCGAGGTAACACGCAACGTGCGGCGCCCACTCGGGCGGCATCCGGTAGCCGGCGAGCAGTCGGCGATGCTCAGATGGAATAGCAGTCACGAGCGATAGCGGCGCGTCAGGTCGGCGTAGGCGTCGATTCGTCGATCGCGCAGGAAGGGCCAGTTGCGGCGGACCTGCTCGATCTTGGCGAGGTCGCATTCGGCGAGCAGCGTTTCCTCGGCGGTGGCGCTGGCGCGCGCAATCACCTCGCCGAATGGATCCACGACGAACGAATCGCCCCAGAACTCGAGCTCACCTTCGACGCCGACGCGATTGACCGCCGCGACGAACACACCGTTGGCAATCGCGTGACTGCGCTGGATCGTTTCCCACGCATTCACCTGTTTGGGGCGAACTTTTTCCGGCTCGCCATGCCACCATCCGATGGCGGTGGGATAGAAGATGATTTGCGCGCCGGCCATCGCGGTGAGCCGCGCCGCTTCGGGGAACCATTGATCCCAGCATACGAGCACGCCGAGGGAGCCGCGCGTCGTGGGATGCGCGACGAAGTCGAGATCGCCGGGGGTAAAATAGAATTTTTCGTAGTAGCGCGGATCGTCGGGGATGTGCATCTTGCGGTAGCGGCCGACGATTTTGCCGGCCTCGTCGATAATGGCCGCGGTGTTGTGATAGACGCCGGCCGCGCGACGCTCGAAGATTGACGCGACGATGATTATTTTGCGCGCCTTGGCCACAGCGCCAAGCGCTTCGGTGGTCGGACCGGGAATCGGCTCGGCGAGATCAAAAAATTTCGGGTCCTCGACTTGACACGGGTAATGCGCGCCGAACAGCTCCTGCGTGCATACGATTTGCGCGCCGCGCTTTGCGGCTTCCTCGATTTTGGCGATTGCCTTGTCGAGATTGAGGCGCGGCTCGGCCGCACAACTCATCTGGATTAGCCCGATTACGACCTTGTCGGGGCGAGATGCCATGACAATTGTGATAGCAACCGCGCAAGTCCCACGCCATCGTGTCGCATAATCGCGTTACCACGGGCACGAAACATTTCGGCGGCGGCGGTTGCATGAGCGGCGCTGTGATATTGTAATAGGGCGCGCAAAAGGAACGCGCGCTGGAGTAATTTATCGGGACTGCCTGCCGCTGATAGCCGGGTCCTGCGCAAGGGAAGGCCGCGAACCCCGCCAGGTCCGGAAGGAAGCAACGGTACCGGCTGCCACCCTGTGCCGCAGGGGTGCCTGGCTATCATTCGACGGGCAGTCCCGAGC
>Ga0074046_10001214_pt1 | contig 23805 bp, 24 predicted proteins | sample BogForMeECP23OM3_FD_94441 | JGI IMG/M metagenome (GOLD analysis project Ga0074046, IMG submission 94441) | Bog forest soil microbial communities from Calvert Island, British Columbia, Canada - Bog Forest MetaG ECP23OM3 | ecosystem: Environmental > Terrestrial > Soil > Wetlands ...
CCGCACGCCGCACCGGTCGCTAAGCCGCTCGATGAGGACGATGCGTTTTACATGACTGTCTTCGAACACGCGCTCGCCTATTTTGGATCGCGCATCTTAAACCCCGCGCGTCCCGCTCTCCGCGATACGGATATAGCGGATTTGTACGACGTCACTCGCGAAGACCTTGAGCACCAGACTTCGCTTTCATTCTCCGACGCGGTCGAAGCGCTCGACTTCCTGACCCGGCAGCGCCAGGCGTTCACTCTCGAATCCCTCGCGCCGGCTCCAGCTTTCACTGGCCGCAAGTACGAATACATCGCCGAGCAACTTGGTTATCTCACCGGCAACGATCTCTACGACGCCTACCTCGAAGGCCGTCTGACCACCTCCGCGCTCCGCAAGCTCTTCCTGATCCACATCGAGCAGCCGGGCGGCGTGGCCCGCGAAGCCTACGCCCAGCTCAGAACGCGCCTGCGCTCTGAGAGGCGAGCTTAAATGCTATAGGGTTTGGTCTTGATTGTTCAAGATTCCACTTTCCCAGCGCCCTCTGCGTCTCGGCGGTTCAAGTTTTTGATCTACTGAGGTATGCTCACCTGTTCCGATGCCTGACGACTTCCCACTCCAGTCCCAAACGCCCGATGCACTCATGCTCTTCGGGTTCTGGTATCGCGCGCTGCCAGCTGCCCAACTGCACCGCCTACGGATGGCCAAAACCATCTTGCTCGAGCAGCCGCTCGTTCTAGGACGCGACCATCAAGGCCAGGTCTTTGCCCTGCGCGACGCCTGCCCGCATCGCGGCATGCCGCTTTCCTGCGGACGATTCGACGGCCAGCAAATTGAATGCTCGTATCATGGCTGGAGATTCGACGCACACTCTGGGCAGTGCAAGCTGATCCCCTCCCTCGTCCCTGAACAGAACCTGAAAATCGAGCGGATCTATGCCGGCAGTTATCCTTGCGAAGAGCGCGACGATTTCATCTGGGTCTTCATTCCCGATCCCAGCCCAACCGGCGCTGGATTCTCAAAACCCGCGCCGGCCCCGATTCCGGCCCCCGAGATTCCGAAATTCAGCGCGCATTACAAACTCGCCTATCTCACCGCCGATCTGCCCTGTTCCGTCGATCACGGCATCATCGGCCTGATGGATCCCGCACACGGTCCCTTCGTTCATCAGGCGTGGTGGTGGCGCACGCAAAAATCAATTCACGAGAAGAAAAAAAACTTCGAGCCCATTCCCTACGGATTTCGCATGAGCGCACACACGCCGAGTTCGAACAGCGCGCCCTACAAGCTTCTGCGCCTCTATGCCGACGCCGATTCGATTTCGACGACCATCGATTTTGTCCTGCCCAACCTGCGCTCGGAAATCATTCGCGCCGGCAAATACTGGTTCTCCAGCCTGACCACCGTTACCCCTATCACCCGGAACCAGTGCCGCATCGACGTAGTAGCCGCTTGGAACCTGTTCCGCTGGATTCCCTTCGGCCCCGAGTTGCTGAGATTCGTCTTCGCAAAATTCGTGGAGCAGGACCGCCGCACCATGGAACTGCAATCCGAGGGCCTGAAGCACAACCCCCATTTAATGCTGATCGACGACGCCGACCGCCCCGCAAAATGGTATTTCGGATTGAAGAACGCCATGCTGGAAATGAAGAAGAACGGCGGCGAGTTCCGGAACCCGATGAGCGGGCCGGTGACGTTGAAGTGGAGAAGCTGAAAAAGCAGGTCGCAGGTCTTAGGTGTTAGGTCTCAGGGAATCGATCACCAGATGATCTTGAGCCCGGCGTACAGCTTGAATTTGTCGTCCGGCGTCACCACCGCAATCTTCTCGGCCAATGCCTGAGCGATAATCTGCCGATCAAAAGGGTCGCGGTGATGAAGTGGCACTTCAAACAATCGCAGAGCGTGCTCGAGCGTATAACTCATGATGCGAATATCCAAGTCTAGAATCGAATGACGGGTAGTGTCGGCAGAGAGTTTCAGCTTGCCCAAAGCCGCCTTAATGGAAATCTCGGTGATGGAGATGGCGCTTAATTCGAGGATGTTTTCTGCACTCTGCAAAGCGGAATTTGCCCGTTTGCTGAGCCGCTCGGGCGCTTCGACCGCGTAGATAAAGGTCGCGGTGTCGAGCAGCAGGCGCACTTATCCGCGCCCTTCGATGAAGTCTTCTACTTCTTCGTCGGTCATCGGCTTCCACCAATCTGGGTCAAGGATTTGGATTTTGCCCCGCTGCGTTCCCAGCACACGCTTCTTTCCCGTGGGCTTCTTCGTGCGCACAATGTCGACCACGGGGACGCCGCGGCGGCAGATGGTTACCGGTTTTCCATCCTCGACCGCTTTGATCAATTCCGGCAGCTTGTTCTTGGCATCGGCTACACTGACTTGCATGTTTTCCATTATAGCCATTCGAGATGGCTATGTAAATAAGAGTGAATTCGGCCCGCGAATTCCGCGGACTACTCCTTCGCCAGCCAGTCCATCGCCTCTTCCCGCGTCTTGAAGGTCACGATCTCGCGTTGGGAAAAATTGTGGAAGTTTTCCATAAAGGCGTGCGGGATACTCTCCGAACCGACCCACGCTGTCTTCTTCACAAACGGCCGGTCGAGCGTCAGCACTTCTTTGATCTTCATAGCCACCGCGTGATCCACTGTGGCGCCGGTGTAGTCACCGAGCGTGACGATCGACTCGTGCCCATGTTGGGCCACGGTGATCCGCACATACTCAAGCAGAAGCTGCATCTCGTGCGCATTAGCGTGCGAAAAATCCAGCAGCAGAATCCGCTTGCCCCTGTGCTCGATGAACCGTATGCGATCATCCATTGCGGACTCCGATTGGTTTCCCTGGTCCTCTGTGGTTAAGCTTTTTCACCAAGAGAAAACCTACCCTAACAGCGACTCCACGACACCGTATGCCTCACTCAGCGCCGAGTCCAGCGCCGCGGCATCCTTACCGCCAGCCTCGGCCAAGTCCGGACGTCCGCCGCCTTTGCCACCGACTCTCTGCGCCACCGGGCCAATAATTTTTCCCGCCTGAATTCGGCTGGTGAGGTCTTTGGTTACGCCCACGATCAAGGAGACATTTCCATTCGAAGCCGAGCCCAGCACGACCACGGCGGAACCAAGCTTGTCGCGAAGTTGATCGACCAGCGTCCGCATCTGCGCGCGTTCCAGATTGTCCACGCGGTGGGTCAGCACTTTGACGCCGCGAACTTCTTTAACCATTTCGCTGATGTTGGCCGTGCTCGACGACGCCGACTTCATCCGCGCCTGATCAAGTTCGCGCACCAGGCGTTTGATTTCGGCGTCCTTCTTTTCGAGTTCTTGTTTCAGCGCCTCCGACGGAGACGTCGATTCTGAGTGCGTGGTAAGCGCGGCCACCACGCCTTCCAGTTCGTGATCTTTGCGGAAGTGGCGCAGCGATCCTTCGCCAGTCACGGCCTCAATACGCCGCACGCCCGACGACACGCTTCCTTCTTTCAGAATCTTGATCAGCCCGATCTCGCCCGTAGCGCCAGTGTGTGTGCCGCCGCACAGCTCCGTCGAAAAATCGCCAATCTTGATCACGCGCACCCGGTCGCCATATTTCTCCCCAAACAGTGCCATCGCATGATACTCGTTGACGGCCACGTCAATCGGAACGTTCTCGATGACCTCAACCCGCTCGTTACGCAGGACTTCTTTGTTGATGATGTCTTCGATATCTTGCAGCTCTTCGTCGGCGACTCCGGTGAAGTGCGAGAAATCGAAGCGCAGATGATTGGGAGCAACCAGCGACCCCGCCTGTTTAACGTGTTTGCCCAAAACTTCGCGCAGCCCCGCCTGAAGCAGATGCGTAGCCGTGTGATTGCGCATAGTGGCTGTGCGAATCGAGGTATCGACCACGGCATCCACTTTCTGCCCAACGCGGAGGGTGCCCCACCCTTCCGCGCCTTTTGCGGAGGGTGGGTTCTTGACCACGACCTGATGCGCGCGCACACCCTGTACGGGGTAATAGCATCCAGTCACTTCCGCGACGACAGTGTTGTGATCGTCAGAGTAGAACCATCCGCGATCGCCAACCTGTCCTCCGGATTCAGCGTAGAACGGGGTGTGGTCGAGGATGATCTCCCCGGATTCGCCGGGCCGGAGTTGCTGCACGCCTTGGCCGCCCTTGATGATGGCGAGCACCTCACAGTTGTCAGAGCGAGTCTGGCGATAGCCTTCGAACTCAGATTTCGGGAGTTGCTGATAGGCGGGGTTGGCGGTTTGTTTAGGCGCGCCTTTCCAGGAGGCGCGAGCGCGCTCGCGCTGCTCGGACATGGCTCGATCGAAGCCCGTTTGATCGAAGACGACGCCTTGATCTCGACAGGCGTCCACGATGAAATCCAACGGCAATCCGAACGTGTCGTACAGTCTAAATGCATGCCAACCGCTGTAGACAAGCCCCTCAGCCGCCCATTCCTTGTGAGTTTCTACATCTTCAGCACTGATCTGGAACTCTTCGGTTGGATTGCTCGCAGTCGCAATTTTCTGAGCAAGCTCGTATCGATGAGTAAGCTCGCGTAGGTCCTGCTCAAGCCTTTGAAGCCCTAAGGCCATCGTGTGTTCAAATCGCGTCTCTTCCGCTAACACGGCCTTCGATACCCGATTCACCGTTTCCCTCAGCTCCGGATACGCATCCTGCATCAGATCGCGAACAGCAAAGACCATCTCATGCAGGAACGGCTTCGTCTGACCGAGCAATCGCCCGTGTGTAATGGCGCGCCGGATGATCTTGCGCAGAACGTAGCCGCGACCTTCATTCGAAGGAGGTACACCGTCGGAGACTAGAAACGTTGCCGCGCGCGAGTGGTCGGCGATCACCCGCAAAGAAGCTGCCGATTTTGTATGAGCTTCCTTGTAGAGTTCTCTCTTGCGTGAAGTTCCCGTCAACTCCGCCGCGCGCTTAATCAGCGGCGTAAATAAATCTGTCTCGTAATTCGAAATCACGCCCTGCAACACAGCCGCCATCCGCTCCAGCCCCGCGCCGGTGTCAATCGACGGCTTCGGCAATGGCGTCAGTTTTCCGCCAGCGTCGCGGTCGAACTGCATGAACACCAGATTCCACAGTTCAACGTAGCGCCCGCAATCGCAGCCGAATGCGCAGTCTGCGTGACTCTGATCGCTGGCCGCCACGCCCATGTCGTAGTGAATCTCGCTGCACGGACCGCAGGGACCGGTATCTCCCATCTGCCAGAAATTATCTTTCCCGCCAAACTCAAAGATGCGATCTTTCGGCACTCCCTGCCCAAGCCAAAGGTCGTAAGCTTCGGCGTCGCGCGCAACTCCGTTTTCGCCTTTAAAGATCGTGACGTAGAGTTTCTCTTTCTCAATCCCAAACCACTCCGGCGAAGTAATCAGCTCCCACGCGTAGGTGATGGCATCTTTCTTGAAGTAGTCCCCAAAGGAAAAATTCCCCAGCATCTCGAAAAACGTGTGATGGCGATTGGTGAACCCGACGTTCTCCAGATCGTTGTGCTTGCCGCCCGCGCGCACACATTTCTGCGAACTCGTTGCCTTGTTGTAGTCGCGCTTTTCGAGGCCAAGGAAGACGTCCTTGAACTGGTTCATTCCCGCGTTGGTAAAGAGCAGCGTCGGATCATTCGCCGGGACGAGCGACGACGAGTGCACCTCGCGGTGGCCCTTCTGAATGAAGAAGTCGAGGAACTTGCGGCGAATTTCGGAGCCGGTGAGCATGGAAACTTAATTCTAAATGAAAGGCAAACCTTCACCACAGAAGGCACAGGGGAACGCGGGGAAGAGATTACGAAGTCACCGTCGCGCCGTGCCGGGATTCAGGGGTTCGCGATAGAGGGCAGCGCACGCCAACGCACTGCTTGGCGAGAGAATGCTTGGCGAGAGAATGGACGATCGGCGACGTCGAAGACCTGCCGCGCAATGACTTCGCAATTGGCGCTTCGACGCCGTCGTGAGAAAGTAGATCTACTTCTTCATCTCGTCGGCAGTTTTATCGGCGCCCGTCTTCACGCCCTTTCCGATCGCCTTGGTGCCTTTTGCCACGCCCTTCCCGGTATCCTTGGCACCGGTGGCAGTGGCATCGCCGGTCTTCACAGCTGCCTTCTTGGTGGCATGCCCCGTCTTCACCGCAGCCTTCTTGGTTGCGCTGGCAGCGTCATCGGTCGCTTTCTTCGTATCGTCCCCGGCCTGGCCATAAGCGAAAGCGGTCAAAGCCAGTAACGCGCCTGCGAGCACTAAAGAGAACTTCGTCTTCATGGTTCCTCCAAAGGAATTGCAGATATTTGGTAGAGCAAAGTTCTATCAGAATACGGGGGACGGGCGCAACAGCCAGTTTTAGGGTTTATGCCTCGGAAGTCTCGTTCTCCAGTTCGTTAAGAGTTTCTTCGTCCACATCCCATTTCTTCAGGATCTTGAAGATGGTTTTTGATTCGAATCCGGCGCGCATCAACTGGCGGAAGATGCGGGCTGCCTGTTTCCGATCTTTGCCTTTGTCATTGTCCTTGGGCTTCTGCAGGCGTTTGCGGCGAATGTAATCGCGCGCGAGATTTTCTTCCTTCACGTCGTCGTAGACCAAAGAAACCGCCTTCTCTATGACCTCGCCGTGCACTCCCTTGGCCTTCAGATCGTTGACGACGCGCTTGCGCCCGAATTTCTCATTCTCGCGGCGATAGGATGAAAATGCCGCCGCATACTTGGCGTCGTTCAGATAGCCCTGGTCCTTCAAGCGAACGACAATCAGTTCCACCAGCGTCTTGCCGAATTCCGTGTCGGCTTCCACCCGGTTCCGCAGCAGGCGCTTCAGTTCGGCGACCGAGCGCATGCGGCGCGCCAGCGCCCCTACCGCGTAGTCGTACAGTTCAGCTTCGGTAAAGAGTTTTCTGGGACGTCCGAACGACATGCTTACACGATAGCGCGAGACGTGGCTGGGAGGTTAGCGCTGATTAGCCTCGCCGGGGTCGTGTCTGGCCGGGGTCGTGTCTGAAGGATGACGAGTTCAAGTTTTCCCGCCGGCCTATTTTGACGTTGAACTCGGAAACGCCGGCGCGGGCGGTGCGGGCGACACGAGCGGCATGGTTGGCGCAGTCCCGGTTGCCCCCAGTGGTGCGACCAGCGCCGTTTTTGCTGCGGGTGGCAGTTTGTCGGCATTCGCCAGCAGGAGCGCCAATTGCCACATCTGAGTTTCAGAGAGCGACTTGCTGAAGCCGGGCATGCCGCTCAGCCGAATGCCGTTGAAGATCTTCCAGTAGCTTTCGCCCGGCTTATCGTCAGTCACGCCTTTCCCCTCAAACAACTGCGGCGGCCGCGGATACATTCCCGTCGCAATCGCCGACTTCGGCGACAGTGGCAAGCCGTGGCAAACCGCGCAATGCTGCTTGTAAAGTTCGGCGCCGTCCAGATATGTGCCGTCGGTCGGCTGAATCGGGACATTCTTTGGCATGTCTTTCGCGATGCGCACATTCAAAGCCTTGTCCGCTAAGAAATGTTCGAAGGGCATGTCGGAATCGGTGGTGGCAACGGGAGCACTGCCGCTGGCGAAATACAGATACACCCCGAGGGGCACGAGGATGACACCGAGTATCAGTCCGGCAATGACTTTCACGGGTTGGTCCTCTTTTACCAGGTTTTTACAAATTTAACTCTACCACCTGCATCCAAATTCTTCTAACCGGCATACAATTTCAGGGAACGCGGCGGCGAGATTGCCCGGTCTCCTGCAGGGGAAACAAAGAGGGGAAATAAACATGCGAATTGTCGGCGCGGCAAGCGCGTTTCCCCAACATTACTACTCCCAGGAGATGTTGCTGGCCGCGCTGCAGGAATACTGGGGCGATCAGATCGAAAACCCGCACGTGTTACGGCGTCTGCATCGTCACGTCGGTGTCGATGGACGATTCCTCTCGCTTCCCAAAGAAGAATATCTGGAAATGAAAACCTGGGGCGAGGCCAACCGTCACTGGATTCGCACCGCCAAGGAGTTGGGTGAGAAAGCGGTTGCAGGCGCTCTGGCGGACGCTGGCCTGCATGGTCGGAATCTGGGCGCGTTCTTTTTTACTTCGGTGACCGGCATTAGCAGTCCATCGATGGACGCGCTGCTGATCAACCGGATGGAACTGTGTCGAAACATTCGTCGTGTTCCAATTTTCGGGCTGGGTTGCGTGGCCGGTGCAGCGGCCATTTCGCGAGCGGCCGACTTTGTGCGCGCTTATCCGGATCAGGTCGCGGTAGTCCTGTCGGTCGAACTCTGCTCGCTCACGCTGCAGCGCGAGGATGTTTCGATGGCCAACCTGATTTCGGCAGGGCTGTTCGGCGACGGCGCGGCCGCGGTGATCGTGGCCGGCTCTAACTGCGGGCTTTCCGGCCCCAACATCCTCGCAACCCGTTCCGTTTTTTATCCCGACACCGAAGAGATGATGGGTTGGGACGTGTCGGAAAGAGGCTTTCGCATTGTTCTCTCGCGCGAGATTCCGAACCTGGTGCGAAAAAATCTGGCACATGATCTCGACGATTTTCTTGCCGAGCGCGCATTGACTCGCGCCGACATTGGCAGCTGGGTGCTGCATACCGGCGGGCCGAAAATTTTGGAAGCTACCGCCGAGGCGCTCGGCTTGCAGAATGGCGAACTCGATGTCTCCTGGCAATGTTTGCGGCGCACTGGCAACTTGTCGTCGGCTTCGGTTCTGGTGGTGCTCGAAGAGGTCATGAAGAATCGCCGCCCCGAACCCGGCACGCTCGGCTTGCTGGCGGCGATGGGTCCTGGGTTCTGCGCGGAATTCGTTCTGCTGGAATGGTAGGAAGTTCATCGATAAGAATCTAAGAATTATGGGAAGCCGTTCCCCAAATCCGTGGGATGTCTTCATAGCCGGTGGCGGACCAGCGGGCTTGGCGACGGCCATCGCGGCGCGTCGCCACGGTTTGAGCGTGGTCGTGGCGGACGGCGCGGTTCCGCCCATCGACAAGTCCTGCGGCGAAGGACTGATGGCGGAAGGAGTCGAGGCTCTCCGCGACCTCGGCATCACGATTCCCAACGGCGAAGCGTATCCATTCCGCGGCATTCGTTTCGTGAGCGCCGGCCGAAAAGCCGAAGCTGAGTTTCCGCGCGGAACGGCGTATGGAATCCGGCGAACCCATCTGCATCGAATCCTGTTGGATCACGCGGCGGCGTGCGGAGTTCGCATGCTGTGGCAGGCGCCGGTCACCGGGCTTCATCCGGAAGGTGCGCTGGTGGCTGGGGAATTGGTGCGCGCGCGCTGGGTGGTGGGCGCGGACGGAGCTAAGTCACGCCTTCGCGGCTGGGCGAAGCTCGATGGCCGCAAAGATCACCACGAACTGGATGTAACGCGGAACAAAAATGTGCGCTTCGGGTTCCGCCGCCACTACCGCATCCCGCCCTGGACGGATTTTGTGGAACTGTACTGGGGCCGCCACTGCCAGGTTTATGTAACGCCCGTCAGCCGCGAAGAAGTTGGTGTGGCGCTGATCTCGTCGAATCCGAAACTGCGGCTGCGAACTGAAGATGCGCTCGTGGAATTTCCGGAACTTTGCGCGCGCTTGCAAAATGCGGAACTCGCTTCCAGCGAACGTGGCGCGATTACGGTCACACGAAGATTGCGGAGCGTGCATCGAGGCCGCTCGGTCTTGGTGGGCGACGCCTCGGGCGGAGTGGACGCCATTACCGGAGAAGGCCTTTGCCTTGCCTTTCGGCAAGCCGTCCTGCTCGGCGATTGTCTGGCGAGCGAGGATCTCGCCCGTTATCAAAAGGCTCATCGCGCCCTGCTGCGCCGTCCCGCTCTGATGGCCCGCATGATGCTGTTCATGGCCAAACATAGCCATCTGCGGCAGCGCACCATGCAGGTATTTCAGTCGAGCCCTCGCTTTTTTGCTGAAATGTTGGCCCTGCACGTGGGCGAAGGCTCCACGCGGGATCACATCTCGAACGGGATTGCATTGGGGTGGGAATTGCTGAAGGCCTGACGATTGCGCGATCGTCGGAATTCATCTCTGCATTGCAATCATTCTCGTTGCTTCCTTCCGATGAACTGAGGTGAGCAACAAAAGTTACTAACAACTGTTACTAGAGGTTACTAACGCCGATGTGTTAAGACCCCGACGAGACATTGTGCAGACTTTTTCACTTTTGCGCTTTTCGCATTCTGGTAAGTGCTTGTGGCAGTATGCACAACATCCCCACCAACTGGCATCGCAGTTGCACTGTTAGGTTGCGTCCTCCCCTAAAGCAAAGTCTGTCGAGAACAGAACATTCGAATTTGCTCTTGGAGGATTCATGTTGTCACGTTGTCGCTTTCTCTTGTCGCTGGTTGCAGCCCTGTCGCTCTCCACGCTGGCCTCGGCCAATTCTGCCCCTATCAACATGACGTCCCTTCACTCTGGCGCCAGCAGCGTCTACAGTGGGACCCGCGCTTATCCCGGCAACCTCCCGATCACCGACGGAAAAGGCACACCCGCGAGATTTGATACGTTCAACCAGGCTTCGACCGGTGCGAATGGCAGCGGACTCACTCTTGGACGAGAGACGTTAGGCAGGAGCACTGCAAGCTACAACTCCCGCGTTGCTTTTCAGAACGGCAACTCCATGACAAGTCGGAGCGAATTTGTCTGGAAGGTCGGAACACCCTTCCAGAGGCCAACTTCGCCGATGTCCACACCAGAACCTGGTAGTCTGCTGCTACTCTCGACCGGCCTGATCGGGTTTGCAGGACTGATTCGGCGCAAGCTGCGCGGCTAAGTCGGATTTTGTAATTAAGCGTTTTTTGCAGGTCGAGTTTTCCTCGTGCTCCTTTCATCGCCGCCATCAGTGAAAATCTGATTGGCGGCTTTTTTGTTCTCGTCCTGTAACTTCCTTCCGCACGCAGCATCTCATACCCGGCCCTGCGAAATCAGGCGACCAATCCGAAACAATTCAACAACAGGAGATCTACGCTTATGAAGAATATGTTTGTAAAACTGATGTCTGTCGCCATGCTGTTCGGCGCCTTGGCCTTCGCGCAATCCAGCGACACCATGAAGCCGGACGACACGAAGAAGGACGACAGTATGAAGCAGGATCAAATGAAGTCCGGCGATTCCATGAAGAAGGACGCCATGGCGAAAGACTCCAAGAAGAACAAGAAGTCCAAGAAGGCGAAGAAAGACGACTCCACGAAGAAAGACGAAATGAAGTCTGACGACAGCATGAAGCACTGAGCAGGGCAGGCCTCAGGTGTTAAGTGTTAAGTCTCAGTCAAGCCGGTGCGAATCGTTTTTTCCTAAGACCTGAGACCTGGCACCTGACACCTTTCCTTTACTCCTGATACTCAGGCTCGCGTTTCCATCCTGAAAGCATGGAGAAGAAATTCGACCAGCCATGCAGCAGAACCATGATCAGGTGCCCGGGAATGAACGCAAGGAAGCCGCACATCGCTGCGAAATGCCACACCCGAGTCAGATGAAACCCGCCGAATAGAAACGCCAGCCAGGAAAACTGGGTGGGCTTGTAGAGGACGATCCCAGTGAGCAGCGATAGCACACCGAAACCGATGGTGGACGTGTAGGCCAGTTTTTGCAGCGGATTGTACTGGCCCGTCGCCGGGGGTTTGGGACCAAAGAAAAAATAGTGCCGCGCCATCGGCCACACGCCAGGAACGTCGCGGGGTGTGAACACCATCGTGCGGAAGTGGCCGCTGAGGACCTGATATGCCACATAAAATAATCCGCCAGCGGCAAAGAGCCACATGAATGTGAAATGCCACTGCAAGGCCCCGCCGAGCCATCCGCCGAGCGTGAGCGACTTCGGGATATCGAGCAGAACCTTTTCTGGAATCTTCGGACCAAAGCTCGGAAACGCGCGGAAAATCCGCAGCCCGCTGGTCACCATCACGAACAAGCTGATGGCGTTAACCCAGTGCGTAATCCGAATCGGCAGAGGGTGCTCATAGGCGGCACGAACCAGCGCGGGCTCGTCTGCCTCCGCCACCGTTTCAGTCGACGGAACTGCAACTTCAACTTCGACCACAGCCGACTCGGCGGCAAGCGTATCCAGTTCCGCCTCCGCTCCCTCGACTGCGTCGGACTTCACGCTGGGCATTGCCTCGGGCTGCGGAGCCGCATCCTTCGTCTCGTCGTTTCTCTCGTGCTGCTCTCCTTCGTGCTCCATCACAATCCTCCGAACCAGCTATAGCCTTGGTCCTCCCAATAGCCGGTTTTGCCGGGCTTCAGAACATTGGTCACACGGATGGTGTCGAGATACTTGGCCTGCTTGTATCCGAGTTTGGTCGGCATCTGTAGACGCAGCGGCGCGCCGTGCCCGCGATCGAGCGGCTGGCCATACATTTCGTAACAGAGCAGCGACTGCGGATGCAGCGCCGAAGCCATGTCAATCGATTCGTAGTAATCGTCCACGCACTCGACTTCCAGAAAACGCGCGCCGGTGTTCGTTCCGATGTTCGTTCCGGTGTTCGTTCCAACGTTTGCCCCCACCAGCGTGAGGAAGTCCGAGATGCGCGCACCGCCAAACGAGCCCACTACATCCCAGCCTTCCACGCAGATGTGCCGCGTGTTCTGGGTGATCTTCGGCAGCGCCTGGATTTGCGCCAGCGTATATTCCCCCGGGTGTCGCACGTCGCCTTCGACTGTCAGCGTCCACTTCTCCAGATCGACGCCCGGATCGACTACGTCGTAGTAGTTGTAGGGAAACTTCGCAAACGGGACGACTTCGGAATTCGAGAACGTCTGGGCAAGATGCTGCGAACGAAACAGTTCACCCGAAGCCCAGTCGCTGAAACGAACCCCGGCCGCAACTAGCCGATCGCTCACCTTGGGGAACGCAAAAACGCCCAACGCAGCGATCGGCGCAAGTTTAAGCAGCTGACGGCGGCTCTGCCGCTTGAGTTCCTTGTCTTCGAGTCGAGTAATCATGGTGGTCCTTCGTGTAGAGACGGGGCTTGCCCCGTCTCACTGTGCGCGGAGACGCGACAAGCTGCGTCTCCACGGGAAATCCGGGCAGACCTTAGCACAACAAATGGGATGCGGAACTCGGAGCGAAGTTTCAACCAAGAACCATCTTGCCGAAATCATCGCACTCCTCGTGTCACCTCGGACATGGGTGGGTCGCTGGAGACACGCAATCCAGCTCGCCCGCCGATCTTAACTTCATTCATTTCAATTTGCTAGCTCTGGCCGCCAGCTTTCCTTTCTGCGAGAGCACGGAGGCGAAACGTGGAAACCATGCTGCAAGCTCTGGTAATCATCGGCGGTCTAACTTTCTCGCTGGCCGCATCGCTGCTGATCGAAGAACTTATCTTCGGACAAATCGTCCGTGTCGCGTTCGCGCGCCGCGCGGAAATCCCTAAACCTTCTTCTGAACACACGCAAAGGAATTGAAAGGAGCACCACCATGCTGTTGCTGAAGTATTTGCTGTTGAGCGCGGGGATCGCGATGTTCGTGATCGCCGCCGCAATTCTCTCCTACGACGCTTACCTTTTTATTGCCTGGCAGCGCAGACGTTTGCATCCAGATCCCGAGACGGCCGCACCGGGCCCGGCACCGGGTATTCGTTGGCGCACCTCGGTTGCGCTCGTGATGCTGGCCTGGGCTCCGCTGCTGATCTCGGCTGGCATCGTGATCGTCCCCAGCGGAATGGCCGGCGTGCGCGTGAGCCAGACCAAAGGCACGCTGGCCGGAACTCTGTATCCCGGCGTGCACTTCGTTGTACCGCTGGTCGAGCGCGTCGAACTATTCAACACTCGCGATCAGCTGTTCACCACTGGCATCAGCGAAGATGTCCTGGCCAAAGGCGTGGCGAAAGGCGAAGCCCTGCATGTCCAAGCCAAAGAAGGACTCACCCTCGGCCTCGCCATCACCGTCCGTTATCAAATCGACCCCAAACGCCTCGACTACATCGAAGCCAATCTGCCGCAGCCTCTGGAAAAGGAAATCGTGCCGCCCGTAGTTGCCACCGCGTGGCGTGAACTGGTTCCGGGCTATACGGTTCGCGAAGTTTTCTCCGCCAAACGCGACGAAGTTCGTCAGCGCTCCGCTGAAATGATTCGTAAACGGCTGGGCGCCGATGGCATCGTGGTAAAGGAAGTCATGCTGCGGGACATCGAACTTCCCGGGGAGTATGCCAAGGGCCTCGAATCGCTTCTGCTTAAAGAACAAGAGAACGACCGCATGGGCATCGAGACCGAAATCCACCAGAAGCAAATCAAAATCGCCGAAGCCGACGCCGACTCAGCCAAGGTACAAGAAGTGAAGCGAGCCGAAGGACAGGCTGAAGTGAGAGTGCTGCAAGCGAAAAGCGAGTCCGATGCCATGCAGTACACGTTGCCGCTGAAAGAAAAACAGATTGAGCAGTCGAAACTCGAGGCCGAAGCGCGCAAAGAAGCGACCGTCAAGAACGCCGAAGCAGCGGGCGAGGCCAAGCTCATCGATAGCAAGGCCGAGATGGAACGACGTAAACTGCTGGCGCAAGCCGAGGCCGAACGCATCCGTCTGACGGCTGCCGCTGACGCCGAGCGCATGACGAGCGAGAGTGCGATCCTGAAACAGAATCCGCTGCTGATCAACAAAATCGTAGCCGAGCGCCTTTCCGACAAATTGCAGATCATGATGGTCCCGGCAGACGGCAAGTTTTTCTTCAACGACATAATGCACGGAATGAGTTCTCCGAGCCACGTAAGCCAGGCAGCAGACGTGGAAAGCGATGGAAAACAATAAAACCAGTTCTCATTTCCCAGTTCTCAGTTCTCAGTGAAAACGCAGATTCAGGGATTTTTCTGAGAACTGAGAACTGGGAACTGAGAACTTTCTTATGACAATCACGCGCTATAATCAGCCCATTCCCGACATGCGAGCGCGAGAGTCCACTCGAAAGTCCAGCGGTCTGCGACTAGGTTGGCTGACTTCGTTCTTACTCGCGACGGTTTTTCTACCACCTTCAGTATGCGCTTCATCCTTGGGAGACACCGCCCGCCAATTGGCGCACAAAATTGCCGCGGCCTCCGGTCCCGGCGCCTTCGCACTCCAGGTCACCAACCGTTCGTCGCTCGACGATAAATCCGTGCGCGAATTGCGCAGCGCCCTCGAAGCCGAACTGCATGTCGAAGGCGTGCACGCCACCAAGGCGGAGCAAGCGATCGGAACCGTCGATGTCGTTCTCTCTGAAAGCCTGCGCGAATATGTTTGGACGGCCGAGATTGTGATCGGCTCCGACGAAAAGAAGGTTGTCCTTGTGTCGTTGCCGCGCCCGCCAACGGGAATGCCATTCACCGCCGCATTGCCGATCGTTCTGAAAACAAATCTTCTCTTTGCGCAACAACAACCGATGCTCGACGTGGCTCTAGTCGATATGCCTGGAGGATCTCGCCTAATCGTCCTCGAAGACAACGCGGTTTCGATCTATCGCCATCAGGGAGCGAATCCAGCCGCGAATTCCAGCGCGAATTTTGTCGGGACTTCCATGGGACGATGGGAACTCGACGCTTCATTGCCCATCACACACTCGCGCACCTTTCCCCGCGATTTGCGCGGACGCCTGCTGCTCCGCCGCGATCACCTCTTCGACGTTTATCTGTCCGGAACGTTCTGCCGATCGAGTCCAAACGCTGTCGCGCCGCTCACGATCACCTGTAGCGAGACAGACGATCCGTGGCCCCTGACGCCCGACGAAACCACCGTGCGCGCCTTCTATGCGGCCGCGCGCAATTTCTTCACCGGTGCTCTCTCTCCAGGCATTGGAAAAATTTCCAACGTTCCTGCCTTCTATTCGGCAGCTCCGCTTCCGCGATCGGGCTACACGCTGTGGGCTTTTGCTGCGGTGGATGGATCGCTGCACTTGGCAGATGGAATGACGGATCAGGTGCTCCGCGACCCTCAGTGGGGAAGCGATCTGGCCACGGTTCACTCCAGTTGCGGCGCGGGTACGCAGTTGCTGGTTTCAGAAGGCGAACACCTTGGACACGGCGATACGGAGCGCGACAGCCTGCGCGCGTTCGAGATTCCCGATCGCGATCCCGCGGATGTCAGTTCAGCCGTGCAGTTCGACGGGCGAATCGTTGCGCTCTGGACGGAAAGCAGCGGCAACGGAGCAGCAGCAATCGTAAGACGAAAAGACATGGAATGGTATGAGGCGTATCGCGTATCTATTTCTTGCGGCAATTAGCCTGCTCGATGCGGCCACCGCGGCAACCCGTCCGCACTACGGCGGAACCTTGCGCGTCATGCTGCAATCCGCGCCCGACGCACTAACCCTTCCCGCCAACGCCGCGCCCGCCGACTACTGGGACATGTCGCGCACGCTCTCGCTGATCGGTGACACTCTCGTACAACTCGATGCGCAAGGCCGTCCGCAGCCCCGGCTGGCCGTGGCATGGCAAAGTGATCCGAGCGCCCGGCATTGGCAATTCACGCTGCGCCGCGACGTAAGATTCCATGACGGCAGTGCAGCGTCGCCCGCAGCCATCGCCCAGATTCTGGGTGCGCTCCATCCCGGCTGGAATGTGCGAGCATTGGCGGATTCCATTGCGATTGAGAGTGAGACTCCCATGCCTTCGCTGCTTGCCGAACTCGCGCTGCCGCGCAATCTCTTGCTCAAGCGCGATAAGAACGCCGGCAGCTTTCCCATCGGAACCGGCCCATTCCTCGTCGCCGAGTGGCAGCCGGGAAAACTGCTCCGGCTCGCCGCGAATGAACAGAGTTGGGCGGGGCGTCCTTTTGTGGATGCGCTCGAGATCGAATTCGGCAAAACGCTGCGCGACCAGGCAATAGCTCTCGAACTGGACAAAACCGACGTCATAGAAGCGGCGCCGAAGGCAAGCAACGGATCGCCCCGGCACGGCGCATCGTCGTCGTTGCCTGTGGAGCTGATGGCGCTGGTTTTTTCCGCGAACTCAAAGGCGCAAGACCCTCGTCTTCGAGAAGCATTCGCGCTCGCCATTGACCGCAAGCCGATCCAGTCCGTGCTCCTGAAGGGCGCGGGAGAACCCGCCGCCAGCATTATTCCCAACTGGATGACTGGCTACAGCGCAGTGTTCTCGGCGGAGGCAAATCCGCAACGCGCCCGGGCTCTGCTCGCCGACTCGCCGCCACCCGCGCTCAATCTGAGCTACGTTCTAAGTTATGACCCGAGAGACCCGCAAGCTCAGCTGATCGCCGAGCGCATTGCCCTCAACGCGCGCGACGTGGGCATCACCGTGCAAGTATCGCTGTCGGGAGCAGAGGACATCCGCTTGATGCGTGCAGTGCTGCCGAGTCCGGATCCGGCCACGTCGCTCGCTGAAGCCGCGCGCCAATTGGGAATGCCGCAACCCGCATTCACGGCGGCGCCTGGCGGCAACTCTTTGAACGGCAACTCTCTGGACGGCAGCTCTCTGAACGGCAACTCCCTGAACTTGGATGATCTCTATCGAGCCGAGCGCGCTTTGCTCGATGGATACTCCGTTATCCCGCTTTTTCATTTGCCGGTCGCGAGCGCGGTCAGTGCACGCGTGCGCGACAGGGAGCCGGGACGGCCGGGAGATTGGAGCGAGTCGGGGATCTCGCTCGCGAATGTTTGGCTGGAACTGCGGCCGGCAGAACAGCGGCCGGCAGATCGGCGGCCCGAGGCGGGCTCGCGATGAGCTTCCGCCAGAAGCTTCTTCTCTTGTTCGCAACGACCGTATTGTTCTGCGTCGCAGTCATTTCGGCGTCCGTGTACAGCACCATCCGGCACTCGTTCGAACAGGCGGATCAAGAACGCGCGAATGCGGTCGCCGCTCAGTTCCGATCGGAGTTCCAGCGGCGGGGACTGGAAGTTGCACGCAAGGTCGAATCCGTCGCCGCCAGCGAAACCGCGCAGCGTATCGCTCTGGAGATGAATCGCGGCGCCGCAGACGCCGGCGAGCATGTAGGTGAGGCGCGCACATTGGCGAGTCAGCAGCAGCTCGATTTCCTGGAACTCGTCGACTTTCGCGGCACCATCCTCTCCTCCGCGCAGTGGCAAGCAAAATTTGGATATCCCGAAGCCGCAATTCCCCGAGCGACGATTCCCGAAGCGACGACTCCCGCAGCCCCAGCCGGAGCTTTTCTGAAACGCGAAGAACTGCCCAACGGCCCAACCCTAGGACTGTTTGCCGTGCGGGCGGGCCACGTCGGCGAGCAGCCTTTGTACGTGATTGGCGGCGAACGCCTCGACCAGGGCTTCCTCTCGACGCTCGAAATCCCCACCGGCACGCGCGTACTGCTTTATCAAAACCTGGACGCAAGATGGAATCCGAAGTCGCTGCTCGATTTGAACGGGCCGGCCGCGGGCGTCGACAAGATCGCTCCGCTGGTCGCAAAAGTGCGCGACACCATGCAGGAATTTCAGGGCGTGATCCGTTGGACGTCCGACGCCGCTGACGCCGAAGTTTTTCACGCCGTCCCGCTAACCGGACCCATCTTCACGGCAACCAATCAAATGTCGCCAAATCAGAGCGGCGCGAATCAGCAACTGATGGGCGTTTTGCTGGTCGGCAGTTCGCGGCGTCCGCTGATCGAATTGGAGCGGCAGATCGTCTCGACCGCAATGCTGGTCGGCGGCGTTGGAATTCTGGTGGCGGTGCTGGCCAGCCTGTGGTTTGCGGCTCGCGTCACGCGCCCAGTTGTGTCGCTGGCCGAGGCTGCCCGCCGGGTCGCCGCCGGCGATCTCGGCGCCAAGGTCGAGGTTGAATCAAGCGATGAACTGGGCGAACTGGCCGCGTCGTTCAACCGAATGACGGAAGATCTCATGCAGCAAAAAGACCGCACTCTGCAGGCCGAGCGCGTGGCCGCATGGCGCGAATTGGCGCGGCGATTGGCCCACGAACTGAAGAATCCACTTTTTCCCTTGCAGGTTACGGTTGAGAATCTCATGCGCGCGAAACAAAAATCACCGGAGATGTTCGAGGAAGTTTTTCAGGAAGGGACGGCGACCCTGCTGGCGGAAATCAACAATCTGAAAACCATCATCAGCCGCTTCAGCGAATTTTCAAAGATGCCACAGCCACAACGCCATCCGACCCAGGTGAACGATGTGGTGCGCTCGGTGCTGCGCGTTTTCCATGCGCAGCTACAGGAGAAAAATCAGATTGTCGTGCGCACCGAATTGGCCGACGCGTTGCCCGAAATTGCAGCCGATCCCGATCTGTTGCATCGTGCATTGCAGAACCTGGTGCTCAATGCGATCGATGCCATGCCGCAAGGTGGAGAGCTGACGATTCGCACTGCGGCTCTCGGCGATCACGTTGAGATCTCCGTCTCCGATGCCGGCTCCGGCCTGACCCCGGAAGAATGCGGACGATTGTTCACTCCGTATTACACGACCAAGCAGCATGGAACTGGACTCGGCCTTGCGATTGTGCAATCGGTGGTGAGCGATCACGGCGGCAAAATTTCCGTCGAGAGCACGAAAGAGCAGGGAACCACGTTTCGAATCGAACTACCGTGCAACGCACAGCCGTGGTATCCGAACCAGAATTAACAGGAGAAAACCGTGGCGCAAAAAGCGCACTTACTAATCGTAGACGACGAAGCCAACACCCTGGCGTCGCTGTCGCGGGCGTTTCGCCTGGAAGGCCACGAAGCCGCCGTCTGCGACAATGCAACCCGGGCGCTCGAGCTGGCCAAATCTCAATCTTTCGACTTGATTCTCTCCGACGTAGTGATGCCCGGCAAAGATGGCCTCGCGCTTCTCGAAGAACTCAAAGCGCAAGGCGTGCCGACTCCCGTCGTGATGATGTCGGGTCAGGCGCACATTGAAATGGCCGTCCGCGCCACGCGCCTCGGTGCACTCGACTTCCTGGAAAAACCAATCTCGACTGAAAAATTGCTGCTCACCGTGGAAAACGCACTGAAGCTCGGCCGCCTCGAACGCGAGAACCGCGACCTGGAGCGCCGCCTCGGCAAACATGAGATCGTCTGGAAAGGTGAGACCATGCGCCGCGTGATGGCGCAAGTGGAACGCGTAGCCGCCAGCGAAACCCGCGTCTGCATTCTCGGCGAAACCGGTACGGGGAAAGAACTCGTGGCGCGCACGCTGCATGAGCGCAGTCCACGATCAGGCGCTCCATTCGTCACGCTGAACTGCGCCGCGGTTCCGGCGGAGCTGATCGAATCCGAATTATTTGGCCACGAAAAGGGATCCTTCACCGGCGCCGCCGGCCGCCATCTCGGCAAGTTCGAGCAAGCCCAGCACGGCACCATCTTTCTCGATGAAATCGGCGACATGCCGCTCACCATGCAAGCCAAGCTGCTGCGCGTGCTCGAAGAAGGAGAGGTCGAGCGCATCGGCGGCGAGCGCGCCATCACCGTGGATGTGCGAGTCGTCGTCGCCACGCATCGCGACCTCGAAGCGCAAGTGCACGACGGCAAATTCCGGCAGGATTTATTTCACCGTGTGTTCGTCTTCCCATTGCGCCTGCCCCCGTTGCGCGAACGCCGCGAAGACATCCCGGCGCTGATCGAGCACTTTGCCCAGCAAGTGAGCATAACCAATGGATGGAAGCCCATGCGCTTCACGGCAGACGCGATGGCCGCGCTGCAAGAGCATCCATGGCCGGGCAATGTCCGCGAACTCAGAAACGCAGTCGAACGGCTGATGCTGCTGGCGACATCCGATGAGGTCACCTCCGAAACTGTGGCGCTCGCGCTTCCCGCTTCCCTGTCGGCTATAACGTCCGCGCCCGATTCTGTATCGGCCGGTACCGGCCCGCTGGCCGACCGCGTTCGCGCCTTCGAAAAACAAACTATCCTGGCGGAGTTGAAACGCAACCACCACCAGATCTCAAACACGGCGCGCGCGCTGGGACTGGAGCGGTCGCATCTTTATAAGAAAGCCGAGCAAGTAGGCATTGATTTGAAAGCTGTGAAGAGCGAAGGCAGCCCCGGATAGGCTATTCCGAAAAGCTCGACAGGTGGCGCGCCTCCAGTCATTTCGCCTCTCCACGGTCAATGTGGGTCAACCGGCGGGTAAGAATTCAGACATTTGTGGGGGGTACCCCCCCTCCCCCCAAAATTAGTTAAGTTGATGATAGCAGAGTACTTAGAGGCAAAGTATTCAAAAGATGTGACTTAGCGCTTAATTTTGGTGTTTGGCGTGCACTTGCGGGTGTGCTGACTGGGGCCATTTGTCGGACATTTGTTGTCAAAGAGCACGTAAAAAGTTTGAGGCCGGAAATGCGTTCGTCTCTGGTGACTGGCGCAGTTCTCGATGGTGCACTGTCGGGGTATCTTCGCACCGACTGTGGTGCAGGTCTGTGATGGGCGTACGGGAAAAATGTGATGAAAGGAGTAGGGAGGAACGCGATGGTTCCTGGCAGTGTCGAATTCCTGCCTTCGCCGCGAGAAGTGGCGCACCTGACATGCCCTCCTGAGTACGGTGGCCAGGTTTAGCGCCCAAAAAACGGGCGCGAACCTGGGGCGCCGGCACCGGGCCGGGGGATCGAAAAAGTAAACGACATTTTTGGAATTCGGGACTTGAAATTCACAATGAAGCTGTTCTACCGTTCGGGGATGGAAAACGGCTATTACAATTACTTTACACAAATCGAGGACCATTATCTGCGGAGGCATAGCGGAATCAAACTGCTCTCGACGATGGATTGGGCGCAGATTGAAACATGGAAGAGTAAGGGCGTTCCGCTTCAGACGGTTTTGCGTGTGATGGATGATCTATCCAACAACGCTGGCCCAAAGAGGATTAATAGCCTAGCCTACTTTGCCCAAGCTGTAGCGACTGCGGCAGAATTGGAATGGACGAACAGATAGAGGTGAATCCTGCACTTCCAAATGCCTCGTCAGGAAACTTCGCGCAAAAAACATCGCGAGATGATCGAAATCTGCACGCCATTTGCTGGTCCGGGATTTCGGCCTGCGGTCACGGGTGTTCTGCTGGGCATCGCGACCTATCGGGCCGGAGGGAAAGACAGGACGGAGTACACCTTTCGCCGTCGCGATGGTAGCTTGTTCGCCTTCTGCGCGGTCTGTGACCTTGATCGGATCATTCGGCCTGAACATATTGGGCAATGGCTGGTTGTCAAGCCGGACGCGTTCTATTCACTCCCAACGTTTTCCGTTTGGTCTAGTGGGGAAAAGCGATGGTTGAACGCGAACGAGAGGGAGTTCTAAACGATCGCCGAATCTAGCGGGGCATTGAACCCGAGCGACTCGGTGAAGTTATAGCTGGCTCTCCTACATCCCGCATCAATTGGGCGAGCAATCCTGGCCTTGCCAGAAGGTCTCTTAGCGATTGGCAGTCGAGCGGCGTGGCTGCGACGCGCGCAGGCCACGCCACATGACTACCGTAACTTTCCGCCATTGGCCTAACGCGGTATCCTTCGCCGAGGAGGATTTTGTATGCCAAGACGAAGGCCCTACGGCGGCAGTCGAGCGTCGCAAGTACGACCGCAGGTTAGCTGGTGCCCCGATTGCAAAGGCAAGGGCGGTAACGAGAAATGCCTCAAGTGTCACGGCAAGGGCGTGATTCACGCGCTGGTGATTAGATGAGCGACAGAACATACTTGCTTGATATTGACGACGACATGACACCGGACCAGCAAACGCGTGTTGTTATTCAAAACTTAGAACGCGATGGATGGCTGTATGCGGAAACTGTTTGCCTGTGGGGACGGCGGCAAATGGTTTTCAGGAAAACAGGCGGTTGTACCAAAGAGGAAGAGCAGTCCAAAGGCGGAGGCCAGGGCTGCAAAGGCAGGCCGCTGACGTTCACAGTCAAGTCTCATGTTGAGTGCCGTGAGTGCGGCGGGTGGCCCATTCTAAATTTCGTGCTCTTTGCGAAATTTAGAGTGGGGATTTTGCGGCGGACAGTAGAACTGCCCCACGCAAGCCAAAAGCGGGCTTGAGTGGGCCACCCTCCTGATTTGCTGCCTCCGTTTGCAATTTCTATCCCCTCCAGACGACAATCGAATCGTGCCCAGCACTAGCTTTTATCAGGAACCTCAAGCGGTCAGCCCATTCCGTCCAGGCGTGCTCGTGATCGTGACGTTAGGCAACCCGCGCGAAAAATTCTGGGGCGCGATCCTCCATCTTGCCGCCGAAGGCCTCAGCCTGCGCGGTGTCGATGTCGCTTCTTTCGACGATCTCGCCTTGCAGATCAAGAGCGGCGAGCCCTTCACCTCCGGCGTCGTCTTCTTTCCCATGCACCGCGTGGAACGCATGGAACTCGATCTTCCGGAGGGAAACCTGCTCTCGCTCGCCCAGCGCTTCGCCGAAAAAACGGGACAGGATCCCGCCCCGCTCCTGGCGAGCGAGTTTCTCGCGAACTCTGGAAGATATGGCGGAGGAAAAGCCGAGGGAGAAAAATAGCGGTGAACTTCCGGCAGATCCTCACCGCGCCCAACCAGCTCACGCTGCTGCGCATGATTTTCCTGCCGTTCATCGTCATCAATCTGGTCAAGCACGATTTCAAATGGGCGCTGGCGCTATTCATTCTTGCCGGAATGAGCGATGGCCTCGATGGCCTGCTGGCGCGCACCCTGCATCAGCAAACGATGCTCGGTCAGTATCTCGACCCGATCGCGGACAAGTTACTGATGAGCACCATGTTTCTTGTGCTGTCGATCGAGCAGATGATTCCCTGGAAATATACGATCGTGGTATTCAGCCGCGACATCTCCATCCTGCTGATCAGCGGCGTGCTGTTCATGATTGCCGGCCTGCGCGATTTTCGTCCCAGCATCTTCGGCAAGGCCAACTCCTTCGCACAAGTGGCCGCGATTTTCTTCGTGCTGCTGCTGCTGATCGAGCCCGCACGCTGGGTCTCGATTGCCTGCACCACCTTTCTGCGCGCCACCTTTATCTTCACCATCGTCTCCGCCG